>Ga0208644_1000036_pt1 | contig 75199 bp, 74 predicted proteins | sample VirMetDEL_Nov_18_FD_184517 | JGI IMG/M metagenome (GOLD analysis project Ga0208644, IMG submission 184517) | Aqueous microbial communities from the Delaware River and Bay under freshwater to marine salinity gradient to study organic matter... | ecosystem: Environmental > Aquatic > Marine >...
GATTCTGAAGAGTACATTACAATAAGTTCTGGTGAAAGGTTTAAAACCGTAACCGTAAAAACTTATCTCAGTGATGATTATGCCATTTTGTATTATAACTCTGAAGGAGTCTGCTATGGCAATGGTATACACTATAAAAAGACAAAAGACCTAAATAAAACAATAGAGAGATATAATAAGGTTTTTGTTATTAAAAATGATAATACCTGGAAATCTTACAACAATGGCTCTGAGTATATAGCAGAATTGCTTACTACTGATAATGGGGCCTATTTTATATTCTGGTCTAAAACATTTAAGTAAACTTTTTTAAGGAAGAGTGCCCTCAATCCTTGTAGCAATGCTAAACAAAAGGGGTAAGGCTAAACCTTAAAAGAATTAAAGAACTTAAAAAATAACTTATGCAAAATTTATATTATGTTATTGAAAAACAACTACAACAAATAGATTTAGAAGAAGGTACAGAAGAAACTACAGGTTGGAAAACAATTACAGTTTATGATATAGATACTCAGGCTATGAATTTAGTAGAAGTATGTCAAATAGAAGCTAAAACTGAAACTAATTCTGAGGAAGAGATTTATATTTATTTAGAAAATAATAATGATGAAACAGAATACAATTTGATTCAACTATAATATAGGAACTCAAACCCTTTGAGCCTTAATATTAAAACCTTACAGTAATGTTTAGGGAAACTACTGGATGTATAGTGATAAGCCAGAGTAATAGTTTCGGGAGTTCACAGCAAGAGATAGTTATGTAAAGCAATATCGCCATTGTAGAAATACATGTAAGAGAATATCGATATTAATTATCTCGTGACCATTTATAATAGTTAGAACGGTCTTGTTATCGTAAGATAATCTATTAAATAGTATGTTATTGACACACATACAGCTATTATAGATGGTGCTAAATTCAAAAACAATGAGTATAGTTTTTATTAAATTTTAAAGTAAATTAACATGAAAGAAAATAAAGAAAGTATTTTAGTCTGTGAAGAATGTGGTTCTAATAAAGTACAAGGAACTTTTTAGGTAGAATATAATACTCATAAAGTTGTAGATGATTGAAAAATCCATCATTAAAGGGCACATTTAAACATAATAAACTATATAAACATCATAAACATGGAAACACTACTTTATCTTTCATCGGTAGCCCTCTTAATTATCATAGGGGTCTACATTATTTGGTCTTTGAGAAGCCAATCAGAAGACATGTACTACGACCTTGGGGTTTCAAAGATTGAATCCGAAATTAAAAGGCTGGAATCTGAAAAGGCTCACATTAAAGAGGCCGTGAAAATAGAAAAGTCTTACAGCGAAGAGATGCGAAGCTACTTAGAGCACATCCAAGAGCTCCACCGCAAAATAGAATCTCTTAACTCTCAGCTATCAGAATGTAAGCGCACAGCCAAAGCAGAAAACCTTAAGCACAAAAAGGAAGTACAAACTTTGTACGGAAGAATTGGAGTCATGCAAAAGCAAATTAATAGACTCAAATAGTATTACTAAAAATATTTACAAATTTTGTAAATTAGTCTATTAATTTTCAATGGTATAAGGCTATTTTACAAATGTTCGTTCTTTATTTAAATCCCAGCACCTAGGTTTTAATCATTTATATTTGTGATTATTTGTTTGGTATTATTTTCATACCTAGGTGCTTATAGTCCCATAGCTCAGTTGGATAGAGCAACTGCCTTCTAAGCAGTAGGTCTCAGGTTCGAATCCTGATGGGACTACAATTACCAAGAGGAAGTAACTTTTTAACCCCTAGGTTGTGTTTTGATAGTTACTTCCTCATCTTATTTTTAAACACAAACAACATGCTGAATACAAAAGAAGAAGTGACTAGCTTTATGTTTAGATTAGGCTATTTTAAGAAAGAGTCTAAATCTTTAGAAAAAGCAGACTATTTTACACATAGAACAGAAGACATTATATCAGGCACGGTAGAAACTACATTTGTCTGGTTTTATACTCTTCCTGTAGAAGAAAACTTATTTACACTTTTTAAACAAATTTGGGTTATAGCTCAAGCTTATAGAGATTATCAAACTATATACGAACTTGGTTATAAAGAATTATAAAAATGGAACAGTCACACAAATTGATAACTGAATATGTACATACTATTCAGCAAAGATTAGAACAAGGTTTTAGTCAAACAGATTTAGAAGAAACTTCAGAATTTTATAGCCATAGATTTGTAGCAGAGTTATTAGAAGATATTAAAGGGGCTATAAGTGATATTTCAGAATGTAAAGAGCCTTCTAAACAGACTTTGAAAATGATTGACAGCCAATTTTGGGATTAAATGCGAGTTTTGGCACAGTATAAAGTCAAGTAAACGGAGTGAACAGCTAAAATTCAATAAAATGATACAAGCAATAATTTCAGTAACCATACAAACAGGAATGGATGAGTGGACTACATACTACCACTCAAAAACATTTGATAAGACAGCCACCCTTCAAGAAATAGAAGATTGGGCTAAAACCTACGGCAAAGGGATTACAATCTTTGATGTAAGATTAAGCACTAAAGATTAGTATTGTTGCCAACTTTTGGCTAACAACAACGAATCAAATAACCGCCAGTAAGCCGAAAAACTGGCAAAAATTAGAAGCATGACAAAAGAAAACCCCGAACTTAGCAATGAAAAGAAATTCAGTATAGCCGATGTTATACGCCGTTTTTTTAGAATTGCTAAACTTAGGTTTTTAAACAATTACCAAAACTGTGAATTATGTGGAAAATTTACAAACAAAATATACTCTATCCCTTATATAGAAGCTGGACTATTGGTGTGTGAAAAGTGCCATGAAGAAGAATTGAATGATGTATAACTTGCAGCTAAAAACTACAAACCGAAAAACTGGCAAAAATTAGAACGGCTACCAGTACACTTAGTGCGAAATTTAATGACTGAATTATGAAAATAGAAATAAATAACTTGACAGCTTTAATACAAGGTAGAGAGTTAAACTTGTACCAAAGAAGATTGGCATTAGAAGAATGGCACAAACTACTAAATTATGTAGATGAAATAGAGCAAGCGTTAAGTATGGCCGATGTTAGCGATAGACATTCATGGTTAAATAAAGATGACCTTGAATTTGCTATTGCACTTCAAAATGAAAATAGATTAGAAGCGGTAAAATGGCTGTGCGAAAAAGCAAAAGTACATTCGCTAACTCCATTAAAAGATGCGAAAGAAATTCTCGATGCTTATCGCTAACAACGAAAACCAAAAATCAAATAACCGCCAGTAAACCGAAAAACTGGCAATTGTTTATAGGTAAGCGCAGTTTAAATTTAATGATATGAACAACGTAGAAATCTACAAATGGCTTGAAAGCCAAAAGTACCAAACAGAATATGAAGAAACAGGAGAATATAAGATGTATTTTAGCATAGATATGCCCAAAATTTTAAAGGACTACGCTAAATTGCGATTATCTGCTGTTATAAAATCGCTGCCCCAATGTGAAGAAATTAGAATGAAGGCAATAGAACTTGATGAAAAAGACTTTGAGCAATGGATGTTTGAAAACTTCTATTCTAGTAATGTTTTATAACTTGCTGCTAAAAACTACAAACCGAAAAACTGTCAAAAATTCGTAATTCGCAAATCAAGAACTATGAGCAACCCAACATTTAAAATCTACGGCCAAAGAAGGCGTGAGGTCAAAAAAAAGCTAGGTGAGCTTAAGCGTTATGTAAAGAACTTCTGGTATTGTCATCAGTTGGACAAGGACATGTTTATGTTTTTCAATAGCGGAAACATGATGACTGACGATGAAGCTCAGCAGAAGTTCGACCAAGCAAATGCCGAGATAGCGGAATTAGAAACTAAACTAGCTGAGAAGTATGAATAGCATGTATTTAGTGAAGTATTGCGGTGGTGACATGGATGACTTCTATTCGGTCGATATATTTATAACTTCGGACAAGAAAAAAGCCGAGCGTTATGTCAGGAGGTTCAATAGAATCTTAGCGAAGTGGAAGTCGTACTTCAAGAGCTTAGAGGATGAGAGTGGCTGGCCAAAAGATGAGCACGTAGATATGCTCCACCGATGGTACACAATTACATCTGTGAACAAATGTTACATCACAACAATAAAGATAAGAGAATGAGAAGTAAAGTTTTTCAAAGGATACTAGATAACCCGTGGTACTATAAAATACCTGTGCTATCTGATTTGGTTTTCCAGGCTGAGCTGAAATACAAAAGGCTGAAAGAAAAGTTTGAATGGATGGGAGTTTATTTCTCACCATTCAAAGCTCCAATACCTAAGTTTTATGTAGGTAAGATAGCGGTAGGTGTTCCTTACTTTTATCCTAGGCGGTGGGTAAAGGCAACACCGAAACGAGCAACAGAGGCAGCATTAAAAGAAATCAAAAGATTTGAAGCTTGGAATGAAGCCAACAAGGGTAAACCAAGAAGAATTCCATCGTTTGAGGAAGTCTATAAAGATAAACTAAACTATCAATATATAGTTGATAAGAAGATTGGATTTGATTTTGTTGGTTTAGGCTATAAGACTAAGTGGAGTGATACTGATTACAGGTTTGAGTGGGGCCCTATATGGTCGTTTGTATTTTTTGGCTGGCAGGTTGCTGTATCGTTTAAAGTTCCTTATCCCGAACATTATTGGGTATGTTGGTTGACCTATAAGAACGACACCTATAAGCAGTCTAGTACAAGAATGAAAATCCACAAAGCGAAAGAAGTAAACCCTGAGATATGGACTTCGAGTTTTAGTGGCCTTGATAACAAGAAAGAAACAGTCTGTTATTGGGATAAAGTGTTAAAAAATAAATGGTTATGAAAACGTACACTAATCGGTATGGAGATGAATTTACCTTTGAATATAATGAAAGAGGTAACATTCAATGGAGTGGAAACTTTGAATACCACAGAACAGCATTTAATGATAATCCAGATGATATTATAATGGTAGACCCTTCAGGTGGACCGTATATTGAACTAGGGTGTAATATGAGTTTATTTGGTATGGAAGGTAAAGTAGCAGGATTTATCCCAAATGAAAACGGCTATGAAATAATCTTAGACAGGAAAACTCAACCTATCAAAGAAATCTTAAATAAGATTAATCGAGTTGAGTATATTGATTCTGAAGGTAGGCAGCTAGTAAGATATGGTGAACACTCTTTTAGTATTCAGGATAATGGTCAAACATTAAAAATTTTTAAAGAAGGAAAAGTATGAATGAACAGTTTTATATCAAGGGTTCCTCTCTGAAATCAAGATTTTGGAGAGGAATTAAAAATCTAGGCAGTTCTATACAAAAATGGGCCAATAAAGGCATTAAACGGAATGAAGATAAAACCATTGATGTTATTGAAGTTAAGTTTCCTTCACCCTTTTCATTGCTTATTAAGTATAGAGTAACTAATCTTGATGAGAAGTATGAAATCATGATTCAAGGGTATTTTCAGGAAGCTTATACTTCCTTTTCTAAGGAAGGAGAAGTGCCAAAAAGTATATGCATTCCAGATATTATTGAATCACAACATAGGAATGCTTTTAAACTAACTACAAAAGAATAATTATGTACAAAGCAGAAATACTAGCTGATAGTTTATCTCCTCAAGGAAATAGACTAACTACAATGAAGATTACTTTTCCTAGATTTATTTTGGCTGAGTTCAATACTCATAGAATGTTTTCTAGAAACAGTGCTTCTAGTAGAGCTATACCATTTAAGAAAATGGTACAAATGGTAGAAGAGAATCCTTTTATTCCTATAGCATGGCAGAAAGACCATAAAGGTATGCAAGGATTTAATTATTTAACAGATCAATTAGAAATAGATTTAGCAATAAGTAATTGGCTTGAAGCTAGAAATAGTGCTTTAGATTTAGCAATTAATCTTAATAAACAAAGCAATGTAACTAAACAGTTATGTAATAGATTATTAGAACCCTTCATGTGGCATACAGTGATTGTATCGGCTACTGAGTGGGAAAACTTCTTTGCTTTAAGATGTCCACAATACGAGTGTTCTTTTTCTAAAAACTTATTTAGAAGTAAAAAAGAAGCATGCCAAAAAGATGCATATAATGAATTTTCTAACTTTGGAGAGATAGATTGGTTACAATGTAATAAATCACAAGCAGATATTCATATTCAAGCTATTGCTGAATTGATGTGGGATGCTTATAATGAATCTACACCTAAACAGTTAAAAGCTGGTGAATGGCATATTCCTTTTGGTGATAAGTTTGATTATAATAAAATAGATAAATTAAACGAAGGAATAGGAGAAGAAAATGAAATTAAAATAGCAACAGCGAGATGTGCTAGAATCAGTTATGAAACATTAGGAGACAATCCTAAGATTGATTATGAAGCTGATTTGAGATTACATGATATGTTAGTAAAGAACGGTCATGCCTCTCCCTTGGAGCATTGTGCTTTAGCTACAAATGACTGTAATTGGTATGCTAATTTTAAAGGATTTATTCAATACAGACATTTAATTGAAAATAATTAATTCAAAAATTTATGAATACACTTGAGCCAACATACGTCACCTTTGAACAGGCTAAATGGCTAAAGGAGAAAGGGTATAAATCCAAGAGTAGGTATTATGATGGGTCAGGTAAATTAGTAAGTGTACCTAATATATCTGGAAATGATTATAGGCATACCAACAATTATATGCAAAGATTTAGGTGGGAAGCACCTGAACAATGGCAAGTAGTTGAATGGCTAAGACTTAATCATGGTATTTGGATTAGTGTGTTTTATAAAAGACATTCCGAAAACAAGCACTATGGTTTTAACATTAGACAAGCTAATGGTATTGAAACTGTATTGTGGGAATTTGAATCACCTCAAGAAGCCTGCTCAGCAGCATTTGATTACATTAACGAAAATAACTTGATATGAACGCTTATAAATTAAATGGAATGGCTGGTCATTATTTTAGAATGACTATAGTTAAGTACTTAAAAATACACTGGAGAGATATTTATAAAACAGTATCTAAAATAGAATCTAGTGAAAACAATCCTTGTATTATAACAACTAAAGAGGGCAAGAAATACGAATTAGTATTAAAAGAAATAGTATGACACAACAAGAAATACAAGAACGTAATAAAGAAACACTTGAAGAAGCTGCTGAAAAATACCTGCAAGAATGGAGATTATTAAATAATATTCATTTATCTAACCCAATCCATGCTGAAAGATGCAAAAATGATTTTATAGCAGGTGCTAAATGGCAAGCTGAAAGAATGTATAGTGAGGAGGGAGTATTAAAAATATTACGACAGTTTAATAAAGATAAACCAAAACTTATTTTTGGTGTTGAAGAATGGTTTGAACAATTTAAAAAGAAACAGTAATGAGAAAGTTTGAAATAGTAGAAACTCCCTATTACTTGTTGGCCGTTTCAGATAAAACTCCTGTCTTTCCTGAGCCTTATTATGTAAGCAACTGCCTTGGCGACAGGATTGAATATGCTGAAACAAAGCCAAGCGGTATAGTGAAGAAAATTATAGCCCATCAACCAAAAGGTAATGCCCCTAAATTAGATTTACCTTTGCTTCCTGCAATGGTTGTTGAAGACGATGTTGAGAAGTTGGCTAAAAAATATGTAGATGATAATTACCCACATTATACTAATTTAAAAGAAAAAGCAGCAGCAATAGAAGATGTAATATGGGGTTACAAAGCAGCAACTAAAGTTTATAATGAAGATTTACACAAATTATTAAGTGATTTTTATGTTTTTGCGACAGAAGGTGAAGTATGTAATCATATTACAATAAATGATTTTATCCAATCTCTCAAACAACCTAAAACACCTAAATGGTTTGTCGCTGAAACAAAGCAGAAGTTTCAGCCTGATAAGAATAAAAGGACAGACGTTAAAAATGGAGTTTATTACGAATTAAAAACCGAAACAAACTCCGAAGGCAAACAAGTATTAAAAGGACATTACTTATGAACTACTACATAGACACAGAGTTCTTAGAGGGGACTCAAAAATACGGACAGCCTTGGTTTAACTTTTGGTTAGGCCCAAAGGCAAAAGAAAAACCTACCATTGACTTAATTTCAATCGGTATTGTCTCAGAGGACGGAAGGGAGTATTATGCTATATCCAAAGACTTTAATTTAAGAGAGGCTTGGAATAGATGGCAAATTAAGGAAGTAAAATGTAGTCCAGGAAAATGGGATAATAATGAGGATGCTTTAATCAGAAAAGATAGTAATACTTTATATAAAAAAGACTATTGGATTAGGGAGAATGTGTTGAAGCCGATATTTAATGATTGGAATAAGTATTCATATCATAAGTTTAATTACAAAAACTTTAGGTATATGTTAAATATGATAGGCAAATCCAATCATCAGATAGCAGAAGAAGTTAAAGAGTTCACGTTAGAAGTTCCTAGAATACAAAAACATGGCAACCCCAAATTCTACGCTTACTTCGCAGACTATGATTGGGTAGCTTTCTGTTGGCTATTTGGTAAAATGAATAACTTGCCAAATGGTTTTCCGAAGTATTGCCGAGATTTAAAGCAGATGTTTGACGAAAAGGTCAGCGTATATGAGGATAGGTTTATGAATGGCAATGAAGATTTTGAAACAAGGATGTCTTATGTTATGAACAAAGACAACTACCCCAAACAAATAAACGAACACAACGCCATAGCTGATGCACGGTGGAACAAAGAACTCCATGAGTTTATTCAATCATTATAAAACTTTTAAATTATGGAAGATACTTTAGTAACATTTGAAACGGCTAAATTAGCTAAAGAGAAGGGGTTTACTTTAGTATGTAGGATGCAATACACAGATTTTAATGGGGTAATAAAGTTACAAAATCATATAGATGTTGATGATAATATGTTTCCTTATGCATCAACACAATCATTACTTCAAAAATGGTTGAGAGAAGAACATAATATTCATGTATCAGCTTTTCCAGTATTTTCTAATAAGTATTTTCCAACTGTTAGAAAATTTTTTGAAGACAAAGAATATAAAACAATTTTAGGTGCACCTTATGAACCAGGTTATTCAGAAAAAACATATGAAGAAGCATTAGAAAAAGGATTACAAGAAGGATTAAAACTGATTAAAATATAAAAACAATGGGCAATAATTTAATAGCAATTTCTGGGAAAATCAACTCAGGTTGAATTATTTTTTGTATTTGTAAGATGAAAAGTACATTTATATACTGTTTAGTTGATCCAAGGGATAATCAAGTTAGATACATTGGAAAATCAAATAATCCTAAACAACGATTAAAAAACCATTGTAATCCAGCAAGATATAGACCTACTTATAAGTTTAATTGGATAAACCTTTTAAGAAAATTAAATTTAAAGCCAGAATTATTTATTGTTGATGAAGTAGATATTGATGAATGGAAATTTTGGGAACAATATTGGATAGAACAGTTTACTTCTTGGGGATTTAATTTAGTTAATTATTGCAAAGGAGGTGAAGGATTATCTTTTGGTAATCAAACAAGTTTTAAAAAAGGTAGTAAACCTTGGAATAAAAATATTATTAAAAAAAGAAATTGTATAGTGTGTAAAAAAATTTTTATTCCTGTTTGTAATACATCTAATCAAAAATCTTGTTCTTATAAATGTGCCGCTTCAATCAGAAAGAGTGATACACAATATAGTAAAAATCACACTCCTTGGAATAAAGGATTAAAAGGTAAAAAATTAAAACCAGATAAAAATGTTTATCAATTTAATAAAGAAAAAACTATTATGATTAAAAAATGGAACACTGCTAAAGAAGCAGGAGAAGCTCTTTCTATAAATATAGCTGGAATAGGGCAGTGTGCAAGAGGTAATTCAAAATCTTGTGGGGGTTATTATTGGAGTTATAAAAATATATTATTATGATTTTGGGTATATCAGGACGCATAAATAGTGGAAAAGACACTGTAGGTAAGATAATTCAGTATTTAACAACAGTAGATAATCCTACATTTGAAGAATTTAAGAGAAGGCATTTAGATTCTAATCAACACTTAGTTAATCCTAATTGGCAAATCAAAAAGTTCGCAGGTAAACTTAAAGATATAGTCTGTATTCTTTTAGGATGTACTAGAGAACAACTTGAAGATGAAGAATTTAAAAATAAAGAATTAGGAGAAGAGTGGTGGTATTACGGTTTTGATGGAGGAATTATGATTCCTTATTTAAATAATGGTTATAAAAAAGGAGAAGAACCTTTAAAGTACCTAATTAAACTTACTCCTAGAAAACTTCTTCAACTTTTAGGTACTGAATGTGGTAGAAACATTATTCATCCTAATATTTGGGTTAATGCTTTGTTTGCTGATTATGATACAACAAGTTCTTGTAAATTTTATCATACACGAACTAAATGTATGTGTTATAGGGAGTCAGATGACAGTACTTTATGTGAGTCAGATACTCCCAACTGGATTATTACAGATATGAGATTTCCTAATGAATTTCAAGCTGTAAAAAACAGAGGTGGAATTACTATTAGGGTTAATAGACCTAAGTATGCTTATGAATCAGATTTACCTGAAAAAAGTAGCCCTCTTCAACATGCTGAAAGAGGCAAAGAACTACACAATCATCCTTCTGAAACAGCTTTAGATAATGCTGAGTTTGACTTTGTTATAGACAATAACAAAGACATCGAACACTTAGTAAATGAAGTAAAAAGTGTTCTAGAAAAATTAAATCTTTTAAACCCTTAAACACATAAAAATGGCAAAATTAACAAAGGCAGAAATTAATGCTATTGTAGAAGAAATCTGCACTAGACTTAGAAAGAGGAATAGTGAAATACAAGATGAAAATCTTGGTATTTATAAAGAATCTGAAGAATGTGCAAACTTGCAAGAATCAGTACAAATGTACAATGATTATATAAATTTAGCTTTAAGTCATAGAGAAGCTATAGAAAAAATTATACAGCTTAATAACTATTTTTACAAAATGCCAAATAACTATTTTTACAAAATGCCAACTACATTAAATTTAGATAAAATAGTATTAGAAGCAGCTTCAGAAGCAGAAGGGCCACAGTATACAAAATCTGTACTTGTAAAGTCAAAAGACATAGAAAATAAAGTAGTATTAGCTAATCTGGAGACTAATGGTAAGTTTGATGTAAACAGTATAATCACTCAAATTATTAATGAAATTGATAATTAATTATGGAAGTAAATCAAAAATCTGTAAAGAAAAAGCTTAAACAAGCTAATAAAATCTATAACTATCTTTCTACTAATAAAATTAGGAGACAGGATGAAATTTATAGGAACCTAAAAATAGATAGCAGGTTTGTATCGTGGTTAGCTCAAAATAAAATAATCTATAAGCGTGGTGATCACTATGTTTGGAATAGTAAATTAAAACCTAATGCTAAAATGATAGAAACTTTTCAAATCTATTATTTAAAGCTTATAAGAAGCTATGATAAACCTCAGTCTTCTAAAAATAAAAAGGTAAGTAATACATCCTCTGTTAGAACATTTTCTATTTTATGGGGATTATTTAAATTTGAACTTAAGATGAAGTGAAACCTATAGTGAACGCATGGATTATTCCAGGATTAGAAGAAACCAGAGAAGACTATTTATTTAGGATAATCTGCAATCACTACAAAACATCTATAGAAGCTGTAAACAGTAGTTCTAGAAGGAGTGAAATAATTTTAGCAAAGCAGGCTATCTTATACTACTTAAATAAATATTTAAAGTACCATGAGAGAAGCCTAGCTAAAAAGTTTCACATAAATAGAACTACTGTTTTACATCATTTTAGAAGGTATCAAGGTGTTTTAGATTTAAATCAATTTAAAGCTAAAGACCTAGATGAAAAAATAAAAAACATTTGTGAATTATGATATATTTTATAGGAGCTACTCCTTTAATAGAAAGTAGTGTTTGTACGCCTTCATCAATAGATACCTTAGTTGAATGGTGTAAGCATAACAAAGTTAGAAGTATAGACACAGAAACTATAGGTACTTGTTGGGAAGGTTATATTTATACTTTTCAAATAGGTAATGCAGATACTCAGTTTGTAATTGATGCTACACATGTAGATATTTCCCAAATTAAGAACATTTTAGAGGACCCTGAAGCTATTAATATCTTACAAAATGGTAAGTACGATGATAAGTTCTTATTTGCTAAAGGAATTAAACTAGGCTATATCTATGATACTTTCTTAGCAGAATGCATATTGACTACAGGATTAGAAAATAGACAGCTTAGGCTAGACCATATTGTTACTAAGTATTGTGGAGATAAATATACATTAGACAAATCTATTAGAGGCAAAATTAACTGGGCTGGCTTAACAGATGAAGTAATTCAGTATGCTGCACATGATGTTATAGCTCTAGAGGAAGTAATGAATAAGCAGATAGAGGAGCTTAAAAAGTTAGATTTAATGTCTGTAGCAGAGCTAGAATTTAAGTGTTCTAGGGTATTTGCAGAAATGGAATACAGAGGAATGCTTCTAGATGTAAATAAGTGGATTACACAGGCTAATAGAAGAGAACAGGAAGCTTACAAGTATAAAGATGTCTTAGACAATTATGTTAAAGAAGAATGGTCTAATAATGGTAAATTTGATAGGTTTATAGACAAACAGCTAAAACTGTTTGATGAAAACTTTGAAACTACTATAAACTGGTCCTCTTCTGCCCAAGTATTAAGTATTTTAAAAGAAGCTGGTCTTAGAACTGATTCTGTTAATGAAAAAATCATAGAAAAGTATAAGGCTAAGATACCTTTAGTAGGTTTATACCTTGATTTTAAGGAAAATCAAACAGCTATTAGCAAGTTTGGTAAAGATTACTTAAAATGGGTTAATCCTAAGACAAGAGCTGTACATACTTCTTATTGGCAAATACTAGCTACTGGTAGAGTCTCTTCAGGTATGAAAGATGAAGCCCCTAATATGCAGCAATTGCCAGCTTCTAATGAAGTTAGAAATTGTTTTGTAGCTAGGCCAGGATATTCTTTTGTAGACTGTGACTACTCTGCTATGGAATTAGTGATAGCAGGATATGTGAGTAAAGAGGATTCTTGGATGGAAGCTTTTAATAATGGCTATGACTTACACTCTGTAGTAGCAGAAGCTGTTTACAAAGATAAATGGAAAGAAGCTACAGAAGAAGGCTGCATATATCAAGAATGTAAGCAGAAGTGTGAATGTAAAGGTCATAAAGGTATGAGGACTAAAATCAAAACACTCAACTACTTAGCATTATATGGTGGTGGTCCCCAAAAGCTTAGTGATTCCATTAACATCCCTCTGTCAGAAGCTAAAGGTATCATATCTAGTTACTTCAAAGGATTGCCTAAGCTTACAGGTTTTCTTAACATGTTAAAGGTATATGGAAGAGAAAATCTAATGATAAGAACTAAGCCTCCATACAGGAGAATAAGGTTCTTTGAAAATCCTTATGATGACCCTGCAACTAATGCTAAAATTGAAAGGCAAAGTGGAAACACTTATATCCAAGGTACAGGAGCTAATATAACAAAGCTTTCCATGATTAAAATGGATGAAATGAGACAAAAGCTTGGATTAGATGTACACTTTGTTATGCAATTGCATGATGCAGTAGTCTGTGAAGTTAAGGATGAGCAAGCACAACAATGGCTGGAAATTCAAAAACAATGTATGATAGAAGCCTTTGAAGAAGTGATAGGATTTCCTATTGGAGTAGATGGCTATGTAGAAAAATTCTGGAAAAAATAAATTATGGAAATTAATGCAAAAAGAGATGAAATACAAAAACTAGCAGTTCAGGGTTTTAAAGAATGTGGAGAAGGAATTCTGCATATAGCTATGGGAGTAGGTAAAACTAAAATTGGTATTGATATATCTAAAGAGTATCAAAAAGTTTTAGTTGTAGCCCCTTATGTAGCTTTACTAGAATCTTGGAAAGAAGAATTTAAGAAGTGGAAAGTCTCAGATAGCAATGTGACTTATACTACAACAGCTTCTCTCAAGAAATATAAGGATTTAGAATTTGATTTAGTTGTACTAGATGAGATTCATTTATTCTCCTTTAATCAATTAGAGAAGATACCTAAAGGTAAAAGACTAGGGTTATCAGGTACTATTAGCTTAGATACTGCTAAATTTATTAAAGAGACTATAGGTCTATCAGTTATTTTTAACTATAGTCTAGAAGCTGCTATTAGAGATAATGTAATTGCAGATTACAGAATTAAAATAGTAGATGTTTTCTTAGATGATACTGAGAAATACATACAAGCTGGTACTAAGAAAAAGCCCTTTTTAACTACAGAGAAAAAGCAGTATGACTACCTTACTTCTATTTTTAATAAGCTCAAATTTGCTGAATGGAATAGTGTAGGTGAAGAAGCTAAAAAATTAAAACTTGCTAAAATGCAAATAGCTTCTAAAAGGTCTAAGCTTATATATTCTTGTAAGAGTAAGCTTAAAGCTGCTAAAGAAGTTATTGAGAAGTTTAATGATGATAGAATTCTTATCTTTAGTACACTAACAGAATCTGCTAATTACTTATGTGAATTTACTCATCATTCTAAGTCTAAAGTATCTTATTTAGACAGTTTTTCTGAAGGAGAAATAGATAAGCTTGCTGTAGTAAATATGGCTAATGTAGGTCTTAACATTAAACCTCTGCATAAAGCTGTAGTTCATCAGTTTCAAAGCTCTCCAGAAACTGCTAAACAAAGAATAGGCAGACTTCTTAGATTAGAATATAATAACCCTGGAAAAGTAGGAGAAGTATGGATTATTAGGGCTATGAATACTGTTGATGAACAATGGGTAAAAAGTGCTTTGGTAGATGTACCTTCTTCTAAGATACAGTATATTCACTACAATAATTTAAAACATTATGGTAATAACCAAGCTTCAGCAGAAAACTGAAGTTTTAACTGACAAAGAAGTTTTATTCTTTTATAAAATAGCCGAGCTTGAGCTTAACAAAGAAGCCTTAAATAAACCTGAGAAGTATGTAGAAGTTATAAATAAACTTGCACATCCTAAAACAACCAGTGTTAGCCAAGTCTTAGGAGTAATACCTAAGTTCATAGTCCAGCTTGAAAAAGAAGACTTCTATTTAACTTATAAACATTTAGGATTGATATGAAAGATGCGATTGGATTTGGAATTTTTGTTATGATAATTATGGTAATTTATATCATACTTACCATACATTCTGTTCAAATTATAGATACAGGAGAAGAAATAAAAATTGTATGGGTACAGGAGTATGTAGATTCTGATTTAAAGCCTTATACAGTTATAAAAAGCATAGTTATATGGAAGAAAAAGAAGTAGTAGAACTACTAAATAGTCTTCAACAGCAAAGTTTAATTAAAATACTAAACTGGCAAAACAAAGAGCTTATACTTTTACCTAAGCTTGTTAGTAAACTATCTAATCCTATTGCAGAATGGATAGATGACTACAGAGCTTTATTTAAAGGTAAAAAGCCTGGTGCTATGGGTAGTAAAGAAGCTTGCATTAAGAAGATGGAAGAACTATTCATTAGAAGACCTGACTTAACTAAAGAAAAAGTAATGGCTGCTACACAAAATTATATAAATGCTGAGTCTTTGAATAGATGGAAATATATGATGCAAGCAGACTACTTTATCTCCAAAAATCAAGGTCACACTAAAGATGGTAAAATTTCCAAATTAGAGGCTTTTTGTGATGATTTAGAAGATACCTTAGATACTAACAATAATTCTTTTATGCATGATATTTAATAGAGCTTTAGCCAAGATTAAAGACAACATGCATAATGAAATTAACTGTATACCTTGGGGATTAGAAAGATTTGAGAATGTTGTACCTGGTATTATGCAGAAAAAATATTATTTGGTAACTGCAAATTCAGGTGTAGGCAAAACTCAGTTTACAGATTCTTACTTTATGTATAGACCAGTAGACTTTATACTTAATACTGAAACAGATATTAAGTTAAAAGTTTTCTACTATTCTCTAGAAATAGATAAAGAATCTAAAATTATACAGGGTATTGCTAAAAAGATTTATACGGATAAAGGTCTTGTTATACCCCATAACAAAATACTATCTATGAATAAACACAGAATATCTGAAGAGGAGTTTAAAATTATATCTGAAACTAAAGATTACTTTGAAAAACTCGAAGATTATGTGTATATTTATGATGATATAATTAATCCGTATGGTATTTTTAAACAGTTAGTTGACTATGCAAAAAGTCATGGTACTATACACACTAAAAAAATCACTAAAAAAGTTAAGAATGAGGTTACTGGCGTAATTGAAGAAGAAGAAATAGAGATTTTTGATTACTATGAGCCTTTTAATCCTAAAGAATATGTAATTATTATAGTAGACCACGCAGCACTACTAAATCCAGAGAAAGGTCTAAGCACTAAGCTCACCATAGAAAAACACAGTAATAATATGGTTAAGCTTAGAAATATGTTTGGATATATTCCTGTATTAGTACAACAGCAAGCTGCTGCTATGGAAGAACTAGATACTTATAAGGGTCAAACTTTAGAATCAAAACTAATACCTAGTTTATATGGCCTAGGAGAGACTAAATTAACAGGTAGGGATTGTGATATAGCATTAGGTGTTTTTAGTCCAGCTAGGTATGAATTAGACTCTTTTAGAGGATATAACATTTCTCTCTTACAGGACAACTTTCGTTCTTTGCATGTATTAAAATATCGTAGTGGTTCCCCTAATGGTGTAGTAGGTTTATATTTCAATGGCGCAGTTAATTATTTTGATGAGTTGCCAAAGCCTAAAACTCCTGAACTACAAGAGATATACAACTACATAAAAAGTAATAAACAAAATCAATAATAATTTATGAGTACACTAGTAGGCATTGTAGGCCAAAGTGGAAGTGGTAAATCTACTTCTATTGAAACACTAAACCCTAAAGAAACAGTAATTATTAATGTTTCTAACAAACCATTACCTTTTAGAGGTTGGAAATCTAATTACGTAGCTAAGAAGCTATCTGAAGGAGGTAATTATGCAGTAACAGACTCTGCTGCTACTATTATTACTGCTTTAGAATATATTAGTAAATCTAGACCTGAGATTAAGCATATTGTGATTGACGATTCTCAATATCTTATGTCTTTTGAGTTTATGGCTAAAGCTAAAGAAAAAGGCTATGATAAATTTACAAACATTGCAAAGAATACTTTTGATGTTCTAAATGTAGCTAGAAATCTTAGAGACGACTTAATTGTTTTTAGTCTTTACCATGAAGAAGAAGTATCTGATAACTTTGCTAAAAGACGGAAAATCAAGACAATAGGCAAACTTTTGGATGATAAGATTACTCTGGAAGGTCTATTTACTATTGTTCTTTTTACAGAAGTAGTAACAGGAGAAGACAACAATACTAATTACTACTTCTCTACACAAACTGATGGCTCTTCTACAGCTAAAAGTCCTAAAGGAATGTTTGAAGAAAAACTTATTCCTAATGACTTAAACCTTGTAGCAGAATCCATTAACTCTTATTACCAATAACCCCCTTTTATTAACATTTAAACATTTAACAAATGTCTGAGAAAACACAAGTTCCAGTATCTACCCGTGAATTAAAAATCTGGTATGCCATTGATGGCAAATCTGCTGATGAAATTGCAGAAATTATTTCTGAAAAGCATGGAGTAGCATGTGCTGGAGATGATGTAGTAGCACTACTCAAAGAAAGAAAAGTACAAGCTAGAGCAATTAGACGCTCTGAAAAGTCTTTTGTTTTTGTAAACCCTGATGAGCAAGCTGCTGAAGAAGCTAATCACACTAGTGATGAGCAACCTGTAGAAGAGACTTCTTTTGTAAACTCTGCTGAAAACTCTATCTAATTTAGTAACCTCATAATCTATATTAATATATGTTTAACTTAAATGATGCATCTTTTGATGCAAAAACTGTAGCTATCTTTAACAACGGTGAAGCTGGTCTTGTTAGAAATGTAAAACTTTCTAAGATTGAACCTAAAACTGATGCTAATAGTAATGGTCCTGATTATAAGATTTTCTTCCAAGATGAAGCAGGAAATGAAATGAACATGGGCTTATGGTATCTTGACCAATCTAAAGATACCTTTGCTAAAGACCTTGAAAAGCAAGGTAAAACTCTTAAGCATTTAGTTCATTGTTTTTGCGGAGAGAACTTTAACATCCCAGCTTTTAACAGTACTAAAGAGCTGTTAGATGGATGCTTAAACTTAATCCAATCTAAAGCTGGTTCAATGATGGTAAGGTTGTACTGTACTTATGGTACTACTCAGTATCCTAAGAAGTACCTCCAAGTAAGAGGTTATGTTCCTTTTATTGAGTCTGAATCTGTTCCTGTAGCAGAAACTAGACTAAAGCCTAGTAACATTGACCAACTTACTAGAATTGAAGAAGATGCACCTTCTGCTGGTTCTTACACAGCAGATAGTGATGTAATCTAAGCAAAGGTTTTGTAAATTAGGGGGCTTAAACGCCCCCTTTTTTATTATGATAAATCTTAATAAGCTTGACTACGACTTACTATCTTCAGAGCTGATATTAGAAAAAGTATCAGACTATCAAATATTTGCATATTACATACAAGGACTAGAACTAAATACATCATTTAATAGTCCTTTAAGGAATGATGATATTCCTTCTTTTAGTGTGTTTTATGCATCTAGATTGGGCAAGCTTTTGTTTAGAGATTTTGCAACTAAAGAAAAAGGTGATTGTTTTGTCTTTGTATCTAAGCTTTTTGGCTTAAACTACTATCAGAGTCTACAAAAAGTAGCTTTTGATTTTGGTTTAATAAAAGAAGGAACTAATGGTGATAGAGTAAAGAAAGAACTGCCAAAAGACAAAGAATACAAAAAATACTCTTCAACTGTACATCTAGGAATAAAAAGTATGGACTTTACACCTAAAGATTTAAGGTTTTGGTCTAGCTTTGGTATAAGCAAATCTACTTTAGAGAAATATAATGTAAGCAGTTGCTCACATATATTTATTAATGATTATATAATAAAAGTAGATAATAGCAAAAGTCCTGCTTATGCTTATCTAGAGTATAAAGATGAAAAGTATACCTACAAAATCTATCAACCTTTTGAAAAGAAAAGAAGATTTATATCCAATGTGGATAAATCTGTATGGCAAGGATGGAGACAAATGCCTGATACAGGAGAAGTCTTAATAATTACTAAGTCCTTGAAAGATGTGATGGCTATTACTGAAGTAAGTGGGATAAATTCTGTATCTTTACAAGCAGAAACCACTGAACCTAAGCCTCACATCATTAAGCAGTTAAAACAAAGATTTAGTAAAATATACTTGCTTTATGATAATGATTTTAACAAAGAAGTAAATAGAGGAAGAATATATGGAAAGGAAATAGCTTCTACTTTTAAAATCAAACAGATTGAAATACCTGATGAATATAAATCTAAAGACTTTTCTGATTTAGTTAAAAATCATGGAAAGCAAAAATCCCAACAAATTCTCATTAATCTTTTAAACCCTTAATCTTTAAAACTATGCGTAATATTCGTGTAATCTCTCCTCAATCTACCTCTGCTAGAACTTTTGAATCTGAAGCTACTAACTGGGGTGACCTTAAAGAAGAGTTATCTGGAACCTATTCAGGTATTTCAGATATGAAAGCTATTGTTAGAGAGACTAGAAATACTCTAGAATCTGATAATGCCTCTTTACCTGAAGGTAATTTTACTGTCATTCTTAGCATGAAGAAAATTGAATCTGGTAGTGGTAATCGCACTAGATACACTGATTCTCAAATCAGAGAAATTCGTACTAAGTTGATGAATCTTTTGGAAGATATTCTAGAAGATGTTAATGGTTCTATTCCAGATGAAAGTTTATCTGAAGAAGAGCTAGAAGATTTGGAAAATCTTCGTTCTGAAGGTTTGGCTTAATTTTCAGTACTCTTAAACCTAAAGAGGGTAGTCAATAGGCTACCCTCTTTTTTATTTTACATATTAAAAGCCTATGACAGAATTAGAATATGCTTTAGAAAATCCGAAACCTATTGGAGAATTTGTTGAAGAGCACTCTTTGTTTTCTATCAAACAAGAAACATTACAAGAAGATATAACTACAAAGCTTATTCCTTTAGTTTTTAACAAAGAAGCAGAAGAGTTTATTATATGGCAAGCTGGGACTATACACCCCTATAATAAAGAAAGAAATGATTTGCGTATTGTAAATGGTTTTTTAACAATTAATAGTCTTACAATAACTGATTGTTACATTTTACCTTTTGAAGTTGAAAAAGAGTTAAGATTTAATAGAGACCTAACAAATTTTAAGGAAGACCTCTTAAGTAGTTCTTCTCTTAAAAATGACTACAATAGACTAATAGAGATAGTAAGAGCTGCTGAAGAAATTTATGGAGAAGACAAAGTAGATTTAAAACTAGATAATGAGGAAAATATTAGTCTAATAGTACATTACCCTCAAATAGATATAGATGATGAAAATGGTAATACAGAAACTATTTTTGACTCCTATATATGCTACCCTTTTAGCTTGAATTATGAGGCTTTAAGATTAAGAAATAAAATAGAGATGTTTTCTTCTCATGGTACTTTTGAACAAGCTGGAGCTGGTTATATACATTCTCATGCTGCTACTAGAAGTCTTGAGAATTTCTTTTCTAAAAGAAACCTATGTCTAGGAGCTACAGATTTGCAGTGCTTAGTGGATGAGCTACATAGTACAAGTAACCTAAATGAAGTTGAAGCAGTAGCATTTGAATCTTTATTCTATCAAGTTGATGAACTTCTAGTTTGGGAATCTGAGAATGGAGGTCCTTATATTTATTTAAGAGATTTAGGTGAGGATCTTTCAAGGTATGTATTTTTATCGACAGATGATTACTTAGATGAAGATGACTTGACTAATTTTTTACAACAGGCTTTCAAAAATATAGATATGCTGGAAGAGCCTTATAATTTAGGAACTAATGCATTTATCTATCCTTCTGTAGGTATGCTTGTTGATGCAGGTGAATCCTTTTCTTCTTTTACCAATGTTATTAACTCCTATTATAATGAATATGAAAATGAGTATTTATTAAGTAGAGAGCTGGACAATGTTGCAAATTTAGCTCTCATAGATAGTTCACATAAACCCTACTTAACTTTTAGAAATAAACCTATAAATTACGGTATTGATTATGAAAACAAATTACTGGATACAACAGCAACCCTACCCCCAAGAGAATACGTTGAAACCTTATTCAAGCACTTATCAAAGTACTTACAAGACCTTGGTGAAAGAGAAAGGATTGAAAGTACATCTCTCCCAAGAGATATTAGCGAAAATTTGGTATTTATGTAAAAGTATCAATGACGTAGAATGGTCAGGTATAATCTTTTGTAAAACTGAAGGACATCCTATAAATCTTGATACTTTTAAGTTAGAGCCTATAGATATTCTTCCTATGCATAAGGGAGAGCCTTCATATACAGAGTTTGAGGTAGATGAATCTATTATTGATGCTTATGATAATAACCCTGTATTAGAAGATTGTAAAATGGGTATTATCCACTCTCATGTAGATATGAATGTATTCTTTAGTGGTACAGATACTTCTACTTTGCATAAGTACGCTGCTATGTCTAATTTCTGTATTTCCATTATTGTTAATAATGCTGGAGATGTTACAGGTAAAGTGGCTTATTTGGTAAAAAACAAAACCAAATCCTATCTTTCTGAGTATATGAATGAAGATGGTAATTGGATTAGTTCTAAAGAAGAAGAAAATGAGGTAGAAAATAGTGTAATTGTAGAAGTACCTCTTACTTTTTCCTTTGACTTAGATAACCTATTTAATAATAGAGTAGATACCATTATTAAAAAAGCTCAGGAAGAAAAGAAAGTTGTTGGATTTGGAAAAACAAAAACTGTTACACAAAGTTCATCATATAGTAATCCTTATAACTACTTCAATAATCAAGTACCTGCTAACACTGAATATAAATACAGTAGATACGAATTACTTAATTTCATTTGTAAGCTTTTAGAAAATAATACTAACAGCCTTAATAGTGGTGTTTTAGTAGCCTTGGATAAGTTTTATAAAGAAGTTTTAGGTAAAGGTCTATGTAAAGCAGATGATATGGTAGATTGGTTTATTAACTCTATTGCCAGCAACCATGGAGGAAAATTCTTCCCTAGTACAGTTTCTCAAACTCAAGAAGCTGATTTTATAGGTCAGGCTTTAGATATTTTAGTAGAAGTAAGTTCAAATGATGCTATAGCAAAAGCAGATAAAGAAGATGTGCTGTCAGATTTATATGAAGCTTTAAACAGCATCTACTATGACGATGATGAAATTCTAGACGATGACTATGATTTCACACATGTGTACTAAATAAATAAATAAATATGCAAAATTCTTATAACTCCCGTTTTAAGGATGCTGCATGGTTACCTACTGCCCAGTCCCTTGATGTAACTATCGGAGGGGCTGGGGGTATAGGTTCCATTGTAGCATTTCTTATGTCCAGAATAGGACCTAGGTCTATAACTTTATATGACAACGATACAGTAAACAGGCATAATTTATCTAATCAGCTTTTTGGCAAAGAGGATATGGATAAGTCTAAAGTAGAAGCAGTAATGAACTTATGTAAAAACTACTCACGTTATTTCATTAAAGCAGTTCCAGACTTATTTACTTTGCAAACACCTTCTACTCCAGTGATGTTTAGTTGTTTTGATAATATGGAAGCTAGAGAACAAATGTTTGAAGTATTTAAACAAAACTGTGATAAACACCAAGAAGAAGGTACACCTCCAATATTTATAGATGGTAGACTAACAGCAGAGCAGTTTTTCATATATGCAGTTACTCCAAATAGAATAGAGGATTATGAAAAAACTCTATTTCCTAGTAGTGAAGCTGCAAACTTGCCTTGTGGTTTTAAAGGTACTACCCACAATAGCTTTATGATTGGCTCTAAGATGGTAGCTTTGTTTACAAACCATTGCTTTAATATAGCTGTAGGAGAACATATTAGGGATGTTCCTTTTAGTGTAGAAAATGAAATCTTTAACATGCTAGAAACTGTAACATTATGATTAACATTGTACAAACTAGGAATATATATCCTCCTACTTATAAAATCAATACTGATAGGAGTAAAGTTATTTATGGTAAAAAAATTCTAGACAGAAATCTTTTGCAAAGAAGAGTATTTCTAAATCATAGTGAATATAATAGTTTGCCTTCTTTAGTTATAACTCCTACTTTTTATCAAATTGGAATAAGTATAAGTATTAATGGGGGAGAACAATATACAGGAATAGCATTCTTGAAGAACCTTACAACTCTTCTTAAAGAAAACTTAAATGTCTTACTAACTCCTGACTTAGAGTTTAATAACAATTGTAAAGTACGTACTTATACTTCTACTCATCAGGTTAGGTTAGAAACCTTAGCTAATCCTTTTGATATTGTTAACAATGGTATCTGTTATGTACATGGGAGTTTACTTTACTTAGATTCATTATTAGCAGTTCCTTTAGCTGCTCTTACTATAGATAAATCTTATATGCAACTTCCTTTTATTTATTTCTTAGTAAGAGAAATATTAGGAGAGGAAAAAATGCAAGAATTAGGTCTAGGTCTAGATGAGTTTTTAAGTATTCCAGGTCTTTTTAAATTAGAAGTATCTAACCCTCCTCTTTTAGATGAAGATTTTTTGTTAAGTAGCCAGCTAATAAAAAGCTTATGGAAAATGATAAAACATGCTCAAAAGATTGGTTTAGAAATTAAAGGCAGAGATGATATGAAAAAAGAAGACTATGTTTCAACCATACAAAATGATATTACATTTGATGAGTTTGTTGAATATGTAAAATCTAAAGTAGAAGAGGAGGAAGTAAATGCATAAATTCTTTATACCAGGTAATGTACCTTCTCTTAAAAATTCTAAGGTAAAAACCTCAAGAGGGATTTTTCCTTCTAAAACAGTTGTAAGCTACTTAAAAGACCTGGGTATCAAAAGATACTCAGTAAGAGATAAAGTAGTAGAAGAATATGTTAGAAGGGAAAATCTCTTTAAAAAGTACTTAGCTACTTTCCCTACTGAATTAGAGTATCCTATACACATGGGATTTCATTTTATTAGGAAGTCTAAAAGAGATTTTGACTTCAATAATGCTACACAAATAATTCAGGACTTGTTAGTAGCACACAACTATATAGAAGATGATTCTATGAGGTTTTTACTCCCTTATCCCCTACAAATTGAAGGTTTGTACTATTCCATAAATCCTAAGAACCCAGGAGTAATTTTAAAAGTTGATTATGACAGAAGATAAAGTGATACCCCCATGCCCTGACCTTAGTAAAAAGGTGAAACACGTTTTAAATGATAAGACTATCATTTATTTTAGTAGAAAGCTCTCACTAAAAGAGATAAAAGAAAGAATCAAGCTGTATGAAAAGAATGCAGAAAAAGTAACTAACTCAGTAACAGTATATAAAAATGACTAATATTATTTCAGATAAATTATCCCATTTAAGCTTTAGTAAACTGGCTTTATTGGATAGAAGTCCTAAGGATTTTTATAAAAGATACATAGAGCAAGAAGAAGTTATTTCAGATAAACATGCTGTTAACTTAGGTTCTCTAGTAGACTGCTTACTTACTGAACCTGATAATCTTTACAGTATTTTTAAAGTAGTTAGTCATAATGAGCCTACAAATCTAATGAAAGATTATACTGATTTATTTATAAGTTACTATAAAAATCTTATGGCTGACACAGATAGTGAGTTAAGTGATAGTGAGAAGCAGCTTGCTGCCCATGAAAGTGCTTATACTCATGGTACATTTAAAATTAGCTCAGATAAAGTTATAGAAAGGTTTAACAAAGAGGCTAAAGATTATGCAATGGATATAGTAACTGCTGGAGATAAGATAATTGTAACGACTGAAGATTTCTTTAAAGCCAGTGCTTGTTCTACTGCTCTTTTAAATAACAAGTTTACTAAAGACTTTCTAAGCCAATACATTGTAGGAAACAAAGAAAAAATCTATCAACTAGAGGATACTTTTGAAATACTAGACAACGGATTTCCTCTTACTTTTAAAGTTAAACTTGACTTAGTTATCATAGACCATGATAATAAAATTATTCAGCCGTTAGATATTAAGACTACAAGCAGTAGCCCTTATGCTTTTACTAAGTCTATGTATTCTTACAGGTATGATATTCAAGGAGCTTTATATTCCCACTACATTAATCATGTCTTTAAAGCTAGAAAAGGTCTAGAAGACTATAAAGTTTTTGACTTTAAATATATTGTAGTAAATGTAGACTATCCAAAAAATCCTCTAATATGGAAGCTTAGTTATAATGATAACAGAGCTGCCTTTGCAGGCAAACTAGCAGGCTACAATAGAGCAGGTATTTGGGAGCTTATTAATGACTTACACTGGCATTTAGAAAATGATTTGTGGGATTACTCAAGAGAGATTTATGAGAATAATGGTGTGATAGAAACTAGAATGCATAATGAGCCAGAAAGAACAGAAGAATAAAGCTTCTTTTCTTGTTCTACCTATGCTAGGCTTTAACAAAGATTTCTTTGGTTGGTCTAATAATCTAGTAAATTGTTACATTAAAGACTTAAATTATCCAGAATTTGATAATCACATTGTACTTATGTATGAATACCCTGAGTTACTTAATGAAAGGGATATACAGAATATAGTAAAGCAGGAGGCTAATCTTAATGAGATAAATGAACATCTTGTTCATAGGTATGAACCTTCAGTAAATAAATCTGTGTTTATTTATGATGTACCTAAGCAGTATCAAAGTGACTATGACTGGTTTAGGTATGGTAAATACTCTAAAATGTCTCCTAAATTTAAAGAGCAGATACTAGATTTTCATCATGGTTCTAATATAAAAGGTATTATAGGAGTTCTTTCTAGAAATCAGGTAATGCTAAGAAATTTACATAAGAACTTAGGTTGTATGAGTGAAGTATGCAAGTGTAAACATAACACTTATCTATCTTGTAGTAAATTTCAAGACTATATATTTGACTTTGATAAGTCAGAGATATGGTCTATTCCTGGAGATGAAGAAATACTTTATACCACTATTGAACCTATTAAAAATACAAAGGTAGAGTGAGAAAAGAAACTGTAGAACAGTTAGGTGATTGGTATCAGAGGTTCCCTAAATTATGGGAATCCTCTGGTGTCAATCAGATTGTGAAAACCATTAGTGTAGAATATCAAAAGTATGTAATATACCCTGAGCCTAAACAAATATTTAGAGCTTTTGAATTATGTCAATACAATGATATTAAAGGAGTTATACTAGGTATGGACCCTTACAATAATGGTAGTGCTACAGGCTTGGCTTTTGGAGTTAAATCAGAACTCTATATAAATCCCAGCTTGGTAAAAATTAGAGAAGCTATAGAAAAAGAAATACATAATGGACTATGCTTAGATTTTGATTATTCACTAGAATATTTAGCTAATCAAGGTGTGCTTTTGTTAAATAGTTTCCTAACAGTGAGAAGAAGAAGTCCTGGAAGTCATAGAACTGTATGGTCAGACTTTACCAAGGGATTCTTAACTCAGTTATCTATAGTTAAACCAGATTTACTATGGTTTTTGTGGGGTAGAGATGCTCAAAGTTTTAAGCAATACATATACCCTACACCAAATATCTATGAAGCAGAGCATCCAGCTTATGCAGCTAGAAATAGTAGACCATGGATAACTAACAATCAATTTGAAAAAACTAAACACATAATTAATTGGTAATATGGAACATCTTATACATAAAATTATTGAGTTCCATGAGGCTTTTAACCAGCCTTATGCTAAGGATATAACTCCTGTATCAGCTAAAGAAGCTGTACTAAGGTATGACTTAATGGCAGAAGAGAACAAAGAATACTTACTAGCTGCCTTAGATAAAGACCTAGAGGGTATTGCTGATGCTTTAGGAGATAAACTTTATATACTCTTAGGGACTATTATTAAGCATGGAATGCAGCACATTATTGTAAATGTATTTAATGAAATACACAAAAGCAACATGTCCAAGCTAGGAGAAGATGGTAAGCCTGTGTTAAGACAAGATGGTAAGATTCTTAAAGGACCTAACTACAGCCCCCCTAATTTAAAACAATTTGTAGAATGAAGACTTTGATTTTATTACTTCTGCCTTTAAGTATCTATAGTCAGACTATAGATTCTGTATGGGCAGAAATTAACAAACAAAGAATTAAAAAGCCAGATATAGTAATGAGGCAAGCAATGCTTGAAACTATGTGGCTTAAATGTAAAGATTGTAGTCTTAGGTTTAATAACATCTTTGGTTTTAGACATAAGACTGCTATTAAAGAAGGAAATCCTCAAGGCTATCTAGAGTTTGAAACTTGGCAGGATTGTATTTACTATTACAAAAGCTGGCAAGAAGAAAAGTATGATTCAGGATGCTACTATGCTTTCTTAGAGGAAGTAGGCTATGCTGAATCACAGAAGTACTGTGAAACTTTAAAAGTGTTAAAGCGGAGATGGTGAGGTAAATAAACAGCAGTAGGTTTTTATCTACTGCTGTTTTACTTTTTACTAAATTCTTAGGTTTTGCATTACTTTAATTAATTCATCAGGACTCATAATAGTTTCTATTCTTCCAGAACCTAAAAGTTTTAGAAATTTAGCTACTATTTTATAATCTCCTTTCTCCCATACTCCAGTATCTCTTTGGTAAGTTTCTAAAGGATTAAATAATTGTTTTATTAGTCTAATAGTCTTTTCTATAACAGTTTGAGCTGCCATAGGATTAGAAAAGGTTTTATAGTTTGCAATAGGATTAATAAAACCAAATAACTCTTGATGCAGCCTAAGAGAGAATAGCAAAGGATAAGCCAGTAGTTTTTTATCTTCATCATCAGCTTCATCTGATAGTCTTGCTAAAATCATACTAATAATTCCTGTAACACTGATGAAAGCTAATTCAGCTCCTGCCCTACTAAGATTTCTTCTTTCTAAAGGTGTTAAGTTCTCACTTGAAGAAAAAGGAGATAACTGTATCAAGGTATCTTTAAGCTGTGAAGTTACTAGTCTAAAGAATGTATTATAGTAACCCTCAGTTGGTGCTCCTAATTCTTGGTCTAAACCATAGGTTTTAAACCTTTTCTTCATGCCCGATGGAAAAAATTTCCTGTACATCAACGCTAGTCTTCCCAGCCAATGTCTCTCTGCTGTAACTTTATCAAAGTTATTGTAAACTCCATGCATCCTTTTATTGATAGCATGTAAAGAGTTCTGAATGTCCATATCTACTAAGCCATTAGCTGTAGGAGTTCCTTCAAGAGAAACTCCTTCCTTTAATCTTATAGCTCCATCAGGCCCTAATTCATAAGCATCTATTAAAGATATTTCTTTAGTTATACCTCCTATTTTCTGCTTTACTTTATTTCTTTTAAGCATGGCTAACATAGCTTGCACTTGAATAGCATGCTCCCCTTGATTTTGTAAAAAGAACCATGTATCTGTAGACCATGCTTTCTTCATAGCAGACATACTAACTTTTCTACCATATCTGTCTGTATATTCTCCTTGCATAGGGTCATATAACTCAATCAATTGGCCTATGAAAGAAGTAGCAGTAGGTTGAGTAAAATCTTTTACATAGTTACCTATATTTCTAGCATAGTAAACCTTTGCCCATGCTACTTCTTTCTGATTAAAAAATTCATCAGAAGCAGCTTCTATCATTAACTGAGCATTAGCTTGTAGGGAGTTAGCAGCAGAACCTACAGGGTTACCTCCAATTTGAGTTTTAGAACCAAAACCCATCAAATTGGCAGCAAGTTTATTAAAGTCTACAACTTTACCTGCTATTGCAGTTTTAGATTCTAATTGTTGTACACCATATATTTGCATGTCCATAAATACCTCAAGAAGGGCTGCTATATTATTACCTCCATGCTTCTTAACATACTTATCCCAAGATGTGATACCTGCTTTCTTAGCTGCCTCACTAATAAATCTATTACCTAAAGCATCTGTTTTTAAAGGAGGATTCTGTTTAGTTGATTCTAAAGCTGCTGTACCTACTACAACACTTTCATTGGCTGCTTCAAATTTAAGAGAAGCCTGGTCAAACATAAGTACAGAAGATAGTAAGTCTAAAGAAACATCCTCTGCTGGCATGTTTTGTGTATATAAAACAGGAATAACTTTCTGTCCTTCTACTTTTTCTCCATAGATAAAAGCATCTTCTTCTGTGTACTTAACTAGGTTTCTCCAGCTATATTTAGCATAATTGATAGCTCCGTTTTCTACTAGTCTATCTATATCAGATTTAGCTACAGAAGGAAGTATATACCCTCTTTTAGCTCTATCAGGAACTCTCTGCTGAGACTTAAAGTAAGTAGCTATTAGAAGGTCATAAAACTCCTTTTTATTCTTACTAGACTGTATCTGCTTATACCTAGGGTCTGCATACTTTGCTCTGGAAGGTCTGGAAAAATCTCTTGAATAGTAAGTAACACCTTGTATTTCTACTTGGTTATTCTTTAACCAAAATTCAAATTGCTTTTCAGATATAACATTATCTTCTACTAGCTTTTTGTGTTCTTCAATAATAGTCTTTCTTCCCTTTTCTATAACCACTACTTCTCCTGTTTCAGGATTAGTAACTGTTCTATCTTCATAAGGTAGAGCTTCTGTATTTTCTTTGTACCAGCTTTGAATAAAAGCATTCTTCTGTGTAGGGTCAGTAATAGATTCAGCCTGTTTATACATATTATTTAAGGCTTCATTGTATGCAGACATATCTACTTCTTGTACAAAAGCCATTTTATCTACAAGCTCTTTCTTCCCATGGTCATATACTTTAGTTCTAGTGTAAAAAGGCTTATAAAAAGATGAAGGTACATTTCTATTCTCTGAAGTACTAGTAGCATACTTCTTAAATCCTTTAGATGCTTTATGAGCAGTTCTTATAGATATCTGTCTAGCATTTTCATAGGCAGCTTTTAAGGTCTTAGCAAACAAAGCTACAATAGGATTACTACTAGATATAGCTGGAGTAAGTAAAAAGTCTAAGAAAGGTACATCTCTATTAGAGCCATCTTCTAATGCTTTTAGTATAGTATTGTATGTAACACCATCTTCACCTATTTCTTTTTCTAGAGTTTCAAGTCTTCTTTTAGTAAGCTTATATGCTCTAGAATCAGGGTCTAGCTTTCCTAACTTCTTCTTTAAAGATGTTATCTCTTCTATGTGCTTAATGTTAGCTTTCTTAGATATTGACTCAGACAGTAGTTTAGCTACTTGAGGATTCATTTCCTCATTATATATACTTTCAATTCTACTAAAAGCTGCTACTATACTATTGGCTTTAGATAATGGAGTTCCTGGAGTTAAAGCTTCTTTACCTCCTATTTCCATATCTAAGAATGCTTGTATCTGGCTTACAATAGGCTTAAGCATATCTACTGTTTCTTTAGCCTTAACAAGCCTAGTAATCATTTCAGCTTTGTCTGCATTGTTACCTTCTTTAGCATCCCGTATAGTTTTCTCTAGCATTTTTAAGTCTCCAGGGAAATTCTTAGAGCCTCTAAGCTGGGCATATATAGTGTCAATAAATTGACTAATAGCTTTAGTCTTTTCTACAGTTTCTATACTTTCCTTGAGCTGTTGAGTAATGTATTTTTCAGCTCTACTGTTTTTAGGATTTCTTTCTAATAGTAGAAGCCTGTTCTCTAATACCTGTTTAATTTTATCTAGGAGCTTATCTGTTTGCTTAAATTTGCTAAAGTCTACATCCTCTTCAGTTACTTCATGTAACTCGTCTAAAAATTTCCTGTAAGCGTCTAAATAAAATATAGGTTCAGGAGCTAACTCAGTAACAGTATTTTCTGAAGTGCTAGTAATATGCATAGGTATAATACCTAATTCATTTTGGTCACTAAAACTGTAACCTTGAGACATTGCTAGTCCTTTGTAAATAGATAGCTGTCCAGAGTGTTTATCTTTTCTAGAAGCTTTTTTACCTCCTTTGAACCTCCTATCATATTGGTTTTCAAATTTTCCTGTGTTGTAAGGAGCAAACCTTTTAGTATCAGGGTCATAGTTAGTAGGGTTAACACTACTCTTTAAATCAAAAATACGAATACTACCATCAGGGTCTACAACTACAATATCTGCTGTACCTGCTACTCCTTTTTCTACATTGAAAAATTTAATCTGAGATAATACTACTGAGTTAGGAAAAGACTTTACAAAGTTATTTAGTGCTTCATAGGCAGTATTAAAAGCTTTATCACTAAGCATTAGGTCATTACCCTCACTAATAGCAAATTGCTTTAAATCTTGTAAAGTATCTCTTTCATTTTTTCCTAGAGTTATACTACTTAATATAAAGTCTATTTGGTTACCCCACTGTCTATTATCTTCATACAGAGTTTCATCACCATCAAAACCATAGAACTCTTTATCAGAATTTTCTAGATATGTAGTAGCTCTTTCTAAAGGTGTTCCTGTAGCAGTATGTACATAAGTTTCATCATCCTTACTACTTACTTCTGTTTGTTGTAAAAGCAAACTTTCTATAACCTCCTTCATCTTTTTAGGAGGTTTATTCCCTGTTCTACTTTCGTAGTTTTCTAGCTGGTTTTGATAATTCTGTATGTCACTAGGACTTAGTTGATTATATTCTGAACCAATTAAAGGATTTACCTTATCTAAAAATCCTTCTATTTCTTCTAAACTAGGTATCTCATAACCATTAGCTATAAACAGTTTATAAGCTGAAAATACTCCTAGTGATTCTTCAAGTAGTCTCCATTCAGGAGTGTTTTTATTAGGACATGCCATTAGTTACAATTATTAAGTAGTTCTAATACATCTGCATCATTTACATTTACAAATGTACTAAATAAAGTAGTAGCTCTATCTTCTGTAGATTCCATAGGAGCTTGCAGTTGATTATTTACAAACCCTCTAAATCCTTCTATATCTTTTTGAGAACCTAATATGTGAATTTGTTCTGGTTTTTCAACACCATATTGATTTAAAAATTCTCCTTGTTCAAACTGTTCTTCTGATAAACTTTGAATAAAATTTTTACTATAATTTTCTATAAATCCATCATCATTATTTACTTTATTAATATTATTATCAATAAAAGTAGAAGGATTTTTTAAATTAATTATTGCAGTTATTGTTCTTGAAAGACTTTTAAAACCAGGTGTATTTAATTTACCAAAATAAATATAATCTGCTCCACTTTGATAGAAAGATTTATCAAACTTATCAAATTTTGCATTTGTTCCATGATAAACAATATCTTTTACTTTACTATCTGGAAATATAGTATCTAAATATTGAGAGTATAGTTGTAGAGCTTGTTGTTTTTGTTGTGGGGTTATTTTAGATAACTCTAACTCAACTAAATTATTTGGTAATCCTGATTCTCCTTCTATTTTCTGTGCTTGGCTTAACTCTAAATTTATAGTTATAAAATCTGTTAATCTTTCTTTTTCCTTATTTCCTATTAATACCTTTCTAATTTGTTTAGAAGTAATTTCATGCTTATACTTTAAATATGCTTCTAATTTTTTAGCACCTGTATATTCTTCTTCATTTAAAGGATTTTGGTCAGGATTTTCTGCTAAAAAGTCTATAACATCTTTATATATTTCAATTTCTTTTTCTGTTAATCCAACAGTAGTTTCTAATTCAAATTTTAAATTACCTCTATTATTATATTCTTTTAAAGCTTCTTCAGCTTCTTCTTTTATAAAGAATATATCAGATTGGATATCTTCATCTATGTTTACTACAAAATAAGCAGTTCTAAACTGTTCAACATATTTTTTAAGTTTATTAACTTGCTCTTCTAACTGAGTAGCTTCTCCAATTTTAGTTTTAAAATCTTGAACTTTTAGTTCATTTATACCTTTAACAAACCCTAAAGCTTCATATACTTGGTTAGCTAATTCAGGATTAGAATCAAATAGTTCTTGTACTCCTGGTTTGATAGTACCTCTAGCTTTTGGTGTACTTCTGTAAGTCCTATTAGCCAATCTTCCTAGGTTAACAGGATTATCTACTACTAACATAGAAGCTAAATCTTCTAATGTAGTCTCAGGATTTAGTTCAGAAGGTATAATAGCTTTTTTAGAATCAGCTAACAAGGATTTAATATACTCAGATACTTTTCTAAGGAAAGTCTTAATAGCATTCCATAAACCTTTTTCTTGTTTAACACTTTCTAAATCAGCAGCATATTGGCCTATAAGGTCTACAATAGCTTCTTCTACTTGTTCTTCATAAGATAACTCTGGGTAATTCTTTTGTACTCTAGCTAAAGTCTTTTTACCTAGCTCAGAATTATTAACCTGTTTTGTTAAGTTTTTATAGAGCAGTGGATTTTGAAGTTTTACAATAGCTACAAAAGGGTGTGCAAATTCATGGAAAGGAGTATCTAGCCTAGCTTTATCAGGGTTTATTAAAACTCTACCATTTTTAAATTGTCCTAGTCCAGGAATAGAAGTGTCAAATTCCCAGTCTATGCCAAACTTAGCGGATAGCTTATCTAGTAATGAAGAAAGTTGCTCTCTGTTTATTGTTTGTTTTTCTGAGGATTTAGATTGAAAGGGGTTTTTGCCTCCTAAATTCTTAAGTATACTTTCAATTTTATCTTTATTCTCGTTAATATCAGATAGGAAGCTATTAAACATAGGCTTCATAAAGTTTTTATTATCAGAATTAGGAAGTTGGTCAAATAGTTTAAGTAAATACTCTTTAGTTATTTCAGGACTTGGTTCTTCTTTCTTTTCTACAGGAGTTTTTTCAGTAGGAGTAGCTTTAGTCTCAGGCTTAACTTCAGCTTTAGACACACTACTAAGTTGGTTAAGGAAATTCTGTAACTCTGGACTAAGTGTAGTAGCTTCAGCTTGTTGCTCCTCAGCAGTAGTAGTAGTTTGCTCTTCTTTCTCTTCCCTTATATAGTCTAAAGCCTCTACTCCTGCATTAATATCCTCTATAGTCCAGAAGAAAGGAGATATTTCTTTAGTTAGTATAGGATTAACAGCTTTGTAATAAGCAGCTACTCCATTCACATCAGTACCTTCATTAAACAAGTTACCATCCTTATTTAGAGTAACTGTATCACTAGCTTCTGGAAGACCATCTTTAATACTTACTTTAGACCTCTGCTTTTGTACAGCATATAGTCTATATATTCTTGATGTAGGTATTCCCTCTGGAGAGAACTCAACAATTTTAAAATATGCAGGATAGTTTAATTTACCATTAGAACCTTTACTTACAAGACCTGTACCCTTTATTGCTTGAGCGTTAATTCCCATCTTCATCTTATCATTGCTACTAAAAGCTCCAGAAGGTTTTACTTCTACCCCAGCATATAAGTCAAATCTAATAACACCATTTCTATCATCCTTAAATACAGGAGAGTTTTGTTTTATAATTTGTATAAGCTGCTCTTTAGTAATATTCCCTGCTTCCTTATCTTGTTTAAGCTCTTCTACAAAAGCTTTAAACTCTTCATCCTTTGAGTAATCTTTAAAGAGATTCTTACTGCTAGTAGTTCTAAGGTCATAGCCATTAGGCTGATATCTAGCATAAAGGTCTACAAATTCTTGGATAAGTTCTCCTTTAGATATTCCAAATACTCTTACAAAGGTTTTATTAGATAACCCTGCAAATAAGTCTTGTACTTCATCAAGAGAATTAGAAATATTAGTTAAGTAATGAGGAGCTATCTGTCTTATGAAGCTATCATTTTTAAATAGTCCTCCATCTTTCATTAATAGGTAATAGAAAGCTCTAGCTGCAAATAGTCTAGCTTTAGGATTTTCAGAAGTGTAAAGCTCTCTAAAAGAATCCATAAGCTTTTGTACATAGTCAGAATTATTTTTAGTTCTAGTATTAAGACTCATCTTGTACAGAGAGTGGCCATCTAATCTAGTAGCTTTATTCTTGAAAGGAATAACCTCAGGAAGCAATGCTCCAAGAAACTCATTACTTCCAACCTCATCTAAAGCAGATACCTCTGCATACAACTCATGTAAATACGATGGGTCAAATAACTTAGTAAGATTTAAACCTTTTACTTTATTAGCATACTGATGCTTATAAGCCCTCATAGATAGGAAAGACAGCAAAGATTTACGAATCTTTTTGGCTTTATCATCTATAGCCATAGTATTAGGTCTTAGAGAAGTTTTTAAAACTTCTACAATATCCTTTGCTGGTTTTGCTTCTAGTAAGAAGAACTTAGGAGATTCATGGTTAATAATAGCAGTCTGAGCTTTTAGATTAGTAGATAAGATTTTATCCTTCTTAACTAAGTCTAAAAGGTCAAGTGGATAGTCTCTAGCTGCATAGCCTTCTACATGCTCTATTGAATAGTCATTAAGATTTTGAGGGTTGCCATCCTTGCGTAGTACAACTCTAAGACCTAAGTTCTTAATAGACTCTTGAACATTATAATTCTCTGAAAATGTAGGTTTAGCTCCTTTAGCTAATCCTATAATGTCTGTAAAGTTCCTTAAGAAATCTGATACTTCTTTAAACAGCTTAATGGTTTGTAAAGCATTAACTTGTATAAAGTTATATTGGGCTTCAGTTAATGTAGAAGAGGTGGGGTCTTGAGCATATAGTAATGCTTGGATAAGGTTATCTTCAGTTAATGCTACTTCTTCAGTATCTTTTCCTTGGTATTCTCCTAGAGTTTTTGCTACTAACTTAAAAAAACCTTGTGAGTACTCTCCTTCTTTAATAGGAGAGCTATCAGCATTAATGAGATTTACAAGCTGTACAACAGCAGGTTGCATACCTGATAATACAACTTCATTAAACCCTTTACCTAATCCCATTTGAGTAAGGCTAGTACCTAAAAGCTGATAAGCCATGTTAAACTTAGAAGCTTTAGGGTCTTTACCATTATCTGTCATGGCATTAAGATTCTGTCCTATGAGGTTATTAACCCTAATACCTACATTATTTAGGATAGAATCATCTTTTTGATTCCTTGATAATTTAAATCCTTTTGCATACTCTTTAAATGTTTCAGCTACTTCTTTAGCCTCCATCCATTCAGCACTTAGGCTAACTCCAGCTTTAGCTAATCTCTGAAATATGAGGTTAAATACAGCTACAGGTCCAATATTCTTTGTACCTGTAGCATTATTAACACTAGCATTTGTTTTGTTTAATGGGTCATAGATACCAGTAACTTCTGTGTTATCTTTAACTCCAGCTTCTCTAAGTCTTTTTTCTAATTTATCAAATGCTTCTGTAGAAGTAACCTCATTGGAAATATCTTCATTAGTATCATTATAAATGAAAGCTCCTGCAACAGGTACAAGAAGGTTATTTATTTCTGTAATAGTTAAAGGATTTATAGCTGAGATATTTCCCTTCTCAAAGCTACTTCTGTTAGCAGAGATTACCTCACTGAACCTCTGGTTAAAAGCATCTTCTGAAGCTGAGTAACCTAGTTTATCTAATTGCTTAATAGATTCTTCAGTTCTTACAGTTCTAATAAAGTTTTTAGTGTTTTGTATCTTAGATTTATACTGATTTAAAACCCTTTGGATTTCCTTAAGATTTCCTCTAGCAACATTTTCTTCAAGCATTAGAGCTGTTAGCTCACTAAAGTCCTTGATACCTTTAAGACTAGTATCTAGGTTATCATCACTTGTTTCTGTTACATCAGCATCTTCAATATTACCTTCTTCAAAAGCTTCATCTATACTAGATAGAATCTCAGCAATTTGTTGTTTAGCTTCCTCTGCACTAGGCTTAAGTTTATTAAGTTCAGACTTTAAATTATTTAGTGCTTCTAAAGCTTCTTGATATTTTTTATTCTTTAGAAGTGCTTCTTTGGTATTTTCTTTTACATCATATAGTTGAGATTTCTCTCTTATATATTCTTCTCTAGCTTGCTTAATAGCTTCTTCTACATTATCAGCTTTTAAGTACTGACCAAACCAATGTATTTTATCATTACTATCTATAAAGTAATCTACTACCCTTACATACTCTGCATCAACGTCAAAGTCAGCACCAGAGAGTTTTAGAATTTCATAAGGCATAATAATTTCATTACCTGTTTCCATAGGTAAGAAATCTACTACCTTAAAGTAGCCCATTGAGTGTTTATCATCTGTAGGAATTCTAACACCATACATCTCTAAAATCTCAGGAGGAAGTTCATCTCCCTTCTTAAGATTTAAGTGTTCAGCAAACTGAGCAGAAATCTTAATTTCTGTGTAGTATTTACCATCAGCATCTTTCTTTCTATAAGCTAATCTTCTAGTTGTTACTTTACCTGCATACTTAGAAGGATTGCTTCTAAATTCTTTATCAGTAATAATTTTACCATCTAGCTCCATTACACCAGTACCATGGTCTGTTCTAAGAGTAAACTTATGCCCAGGAGCTTTATTCTTTAGCACATTTTTAGATACAAAGCTTAGGAACATTGACTCCAACTTATCAATGGTACTAGGCATATTTAAGTTGTACTTAGGTAAATCTTCAGCTCCTTCCATAGCAGATACCATCTCAATTAAATAGGAATCTGCACCTGTCTGCATTAAGCTTTCTTTAAAGAGCTTTAGAAGATATGTGTACCTAGGCTTATCATTAGAAGAAATAATCTTCTGCATCTCTTTAAAACCTTCTTCAGTTCTAAGAGATACAAGGTTTTCAAAAGCATCTTGCAAGTCACCTAAAGTAGTAGTTGTGCCAAATACAGATACTTTAGTTGTACTTTTCTGCTCTGAAAATAATAATGCCAAAGCCTGAATAGGGTCTATAATTTTAGACTTGAGGTTATCTGTTTTAACTTGCTCTTTAAAAGCTTCATCGTCTACATCAAATCCTTCAGAATCTACAATAAATCCTACTTCATTATTACCAGAGATTGAGCCTACATTAATCTTAGCTCCTTTCATTGAAGAGTCATAAGCTAGAATATCTGTACCAGTACTTTCTAAGTAATTTAAAGTATCATGGTTTAATCTCTCAGAAGGTATAGGTTTCCAAATAGCATGGATTTGCTTATATAACTCTTGCATTCTATTTACATCATTTACCCTTCTTGCATCAAAAAGTAAATCATATAGATAGTCTAGCTGCTCTCTATCTTCCTTTGTCTCTACATAAGAAGTCTGGCTTCTTAGTAAGGTAACAATAGAAGTTTTATCATAGAACCAACGGTTAGTACCTACAATTTTTCTAGGCATAACTAAGGCTCCTGCATCCTTTAGAGTTTTAATCTCTGAAGGAGTAAGCTTATAACCTTTTTCTAATCTGTTATAGATTTCATCAACAGCTTTAGTTTTCTTACCTAGTGAAGTCAAATACTTTCTTCTGTACCAACTTAATGTTCCTATGTTTTGTGCATCTGTAGTATCTTGTGAATCAAGGTCTTTTATATTAGCTGCATCAACACTATCTTTATCAAATCTATCTTTAGCTTCTACAGACCTAACTACAGCTACTTTAGTAGTACCTGTACCTAATGGAGGTCCAGCAGCAATTGTTTTAGACATTCTTTTGATAAAGTCTACCATATCCTTATAGCTCATCTTTAGGTTACCATGTATAAGGTTTCCAAAAGCCATTGAGCCTAGCATATCATTAAAGAAGTATTCTTTGAGCCTTGTTATATTAACTGTACCATCATTCTTTTCATAGAATTTAGGCAGCATTTTGTTTTTGTATACTGTTACTGTTTCTGCTTCTTCAGCAACAGCTTCTTCAGATTTTTCCTCTTCTTGAGTTTTTTTCTCATCACTAGTAGTCTCTTCTTTTCTAATAAGACTTCTAGCAGGAGAAGCAAGTGTTTCTAAGTATTGACCAAAAAGGTCTTGAGCATAAGACTGAATAAAAGGTTCTAACCTTTCTTTAGTCAAAGGCTTGCCCTCTCTAGCATCAGCTAATAACTGTTGATAAAGTTCAGGACTATATTTCTGTAGTGCAGCTTTATACAAGAAGAAATCATGGCCTTTACCTTTTGTATAGTCTTTAGTACCATCTTCTCTTAGTTTGTAGTGGTAACCTTCAATATCAAAAACAGGATTACCATTATTGTCTACACCATCATTTTCTAAAATAAACTTAATCTCTTGCTGTACATTAGCTAAATCCTCATACTCCTGTAGTATGTCTCTAAACAAAAACTCTACACCTAAAGTATTTAATTCCCCATCTCTGTTAACAAATTCATGTACAGGAAGATTAGTAGCTGTTTGAGTATTTTTATCAGAGTTTACTTGTGTAATAAAAGGTGCTAGAGTTCTTTCTTTAGCTCTATTATCTTTAGCCAAGCCTCTTGCTCCAGGAAGTCTAAATAGTTTTCTAAGTTTATTGCCTATACTTTCAGCAAACATACTTAGTTTAACTAAGTCTATGCCTCCTCCATCTAGCTCTGCATAGGATGAAGCATCACTATTTTTGTAAGTATCTTCTACAAATTCAGCTTCTCCATCTACTTCCACTTCAGATAATGAAGTAGTTCTAAGACCATCCATTAAGAATGTCTGTAGCTGCTTTAACACAGCTAAGGAGTAAGCTTCATTATCTTCTGTTATTAAAGTGCTAGTAGTGTTACCATCACTATTAACTTGATACTCTACACCATTTAGGTATGGGTTATGTTTAATAGCTTGATAAAACTTCTTAGCTATATAGTAAGGATAAGGAGTACCTTCATACTTAAACATCTCTTGAGCTATTAAAGCTCCTTCATCATCAGATACTTTATCTCTAATAGCTCTAAGTAATTCCTTAGCAGTTTCTGTTCTTTTGTTCCACTTCTTAGTCTCAGATATTAGATATGTTTTTTGAATGAAAGAATATATATCCTGACCTTTAGCATTTTGGAAAGTAGTAGTACCTACAGATTCATCAAATACAGCATTGTTTTCTGCAATAGCCTGCAATCTACCAATGGCCCCTCTATCTGTTTTAGTATCACTTTCATTTAGATTCTTTACAAATGGATTGTTTTGTGCAGCTATAGAAGAACTTAAACCTGTTAAATCATCTTTAGTTAAAGGCTTTACATCAGAAAATAAATACACTTCTTCTAGTAAACCTTCATAAAAATCTTTTTCATTAGGTGTTTCAGGTTTAGATATATACTGCTCAAGAGTGTTAACATGATTACTTAGGATGCTAAATCTTATATACCCTTCAGATAGATTTATACCTAAATCACTAAAAGCATTTTTAATAGATTGAATAGCATTACTTAGGTTTTCTTCACTTTCTATATTTTCAGAGTCGGTAAAAACACTTCTAATGTTTTTAATTAGCTCTAAGTTCTCTTCTCTATACTGCATATTATTTCTACCACTATTGATGAAAGCTTTAGCCCATTCATTAAACTGGGTTATATTAACATCTCTAGTGTTAGACTTAAATGTTTTAAAGTCCTTTTTAGCTTTATCATAAAGGACTACTAACTGCTCTGCTTTATCCAAAGCAAATGCAGAAGCAAAAGTAGAGAACAAAGCAGACTGCTGTAATACTTCAATATCTTTTTGTAACTCAGAGTCTCTAGAATCAAAATTCTCAAAGCCTAAGTCCTCTAATTGTAAGTTTATATTTGTAGTTAGGTGGTCATAGAAAGCAGCTACATTACTATTGGTTCTAGCTAAATTTTTAAGCTTAGAAAGCATATCTTTAGGGTGAGTACTTTGCAAACCTCTTTGTACAGCAGTATAGATAGTATAAGGGTTTGAAGCCATTTGGAATTTATCATTAGATAAATCTGCTAATTCTCCAAAACCAAATTCATCAATAGCTTGAGAAGAGAAAGCTATAAACTTTCTCATTTCTTTAGACAGTTGTACAAATCCTCCTACCTCTGCAATGTTTACATCAAAAGCTCTTTCAGGAGCATCATCAGCAAAGCTTTCTTCCTGAGCATTTTCTTCTACAGTATTAATATCAAATACTTGAAGCCTCATTTCTATTTCATCAGTGAGAAGTTTTTCATTCTCAGGAATACTTAAAGACTTAGAAATATTACGAATCTTACCTACAATTTGAACAGCTTTAGGCTTATTAGATTTTACCAAAGCATCTATCTCAGTTCTAAAATTTTCTACAGAATAGTAGTTACTAGACATATCCCTTATTAGGTCTAATATATCTCTTTTAGACAAAGAGCCTTTTTCAGACTTTAGCTGTAGAGCTTTGATAGCTAAAGTATTTATAATCCTTTCACTTTGGTCTTTATTAAGAAATCCTCTTTCAAGAGACTTAGTTTGATTATTGTAATAAGGTTCTCTTTTAAGTAAAGCAAACGCAGGTTTCCTAAAACTTTGGAGCTTGTTATAAGGCTTTGCTGTTCTAAATTTACCTGAATAAATATCTTGGAATAAAATGTCTAAGTCATTCTTATTAGACTTTACAAACCCTAATAGCTTCTTAATCTTATGATATAGTATTCCTAGAATACCTTTAGGCTTCTGCTCTTGTTCTAAAGCATACTTTTTAAAAGCTTCTGCCATTTGTTCTTCTAACCATAGTTTCTCTAACTCTAATCTAGTTAGGTCAGCAAACATCGAAGAAGAGTTTCTAAGGTCATTTAGGTCTTGTAATGTAGGATTACCATAGGCTTTTCTAGCTGCAAAATAGTAACTGTTTATTTGAGTAGGACTTAACAAAGTTCTAAATACTGCATGGAAAGCCTCATGGTACTCAGTTCCTACACCTGCTTTTTTAGATAGGTAAATTACATTGTTATAAAAAGCTCCCCATGTAATACCATTATTTCTTACATTATTTAGTAAGTTCCTAACATCATCCATAGAGAAAATCCCATTAGGATTCTCTGGAGTTCTCATGTTAAGCATTCTGGCTAAAGTTTGTTCAGCCTTTTTAATGTCTATCTTTTCTTTAGCTTCTGTTTGACTAATACTAAAAGGAGCTTCATCTCCTTCATCTTTAGACTTTAGTTCTGCAAGCCTTCTTTCTAACTCTATATGCTCAGGAGAATTTTCTACTAAAGTTCCTAAAGCTAATCCTTCATCTATCTGATTTTGTAAATTTCCAATAGTATCTTGAGGAATATTCTGTTGAGTAGGAGTACTTTCTAAAGGAGCTAGTTCTGCATTAGCTTTTGCTAATCTTTCTTCTGCAATAGCCTTGTATTTATTATATTGAGCATTTATAAATTCTTCAGCTTGTTCATAAGAATCAAAAAAAGTAACTTCTACTTCAGCTCTTTCAGTAAGGTTTCCATCTGCGTCAACTTCTGCTGGTTTATGAATTTTTGTAATTACGTCAACTCCCTCTTGTGTGGTATCTTTACGCTCGTCTTTAAAGTCTCTTACATCATAAATATTTCCAACATCGTGTTTTTGCCCAACATTAAATTTTGGATGATTAGCATTTGGATTTAATTTAGATTCTACATTATCTAATTGCCTTTGAGCTTTTTCTACATCATCTTTAGTATCTGTAGCTGTAGATTCTGGTTTTTCTCCACCTGGGACAGCTTCACCTGAACTTAATAATAACCTACCTTTAATTGCAGAACGTAGCTCTGCAATATCCTCATCTGTAAGGCCATGTTGCTGTTTCAATGCTTGAAGAAGCATATCTACTTGAGCTTTATCCTTTAGCTGCTCAATAGGTATTCCTTTAATTTTCTCTTTAAATGCTTGTTTAGCTTTATCTCTGTCAGACTTAGAAGTGTCTTGACCAGATTCTTCTTTTTCTACTTTTTTCTTATATGTTCTGCTTCTAGCATTTAAAGTAAGTTTAAATACAGGAGCAGAATGTAGTTTAATTTGAGAAAGGTTTTCTGCTGTATTTTCATCATTTACAGCATCAATCTTTTTTAGAATATTACCTATTTTAATAACCTTACCAGCAGTATCAAGTACTCCTTGGTTTTCAGGATTTTGCTCATGGTAGTATTTTATTTGACTATTAATCTTTTCAATTAAAGTCTTTAAGCTTTTAATCTCTTTGTTAAAGAAATATAGCTTACCATCCTTTACAGATAACTTTAAGTTAATAAAAGCTTTAAAAGCTTTTTCCTTACTTCCAGGAGAGGAAAGCTGCAACTGTACTTTAACAGTATCATTATCTTCATAAGACACTACTGAAATCTCTGCTTCTGAAGAATTAGACTTAATGTAATTTCCATCTTTATCTTGAGCAGAAGTCTTTATAGATAAGAATAAGTTATTACCTGAAGAATCTTTAACAGTAACAGGTTTTATCTCTTCTCCTTCTTTTCTAGACTTTTTGTTAGTAACCTGCTCTTCTGCTGCTTTTAAAATACCATCTACTATTTCAGGAACACCATCTTCTTCTAGAGGAGCTGTTACTGAAGGAAATCCTAAAGAAGCCATTCCTACAGTACCTTTAGTACTGCCAGGATATAGAAGAGCAAATTGGCTGTTTACACCCTCTAAATTAGGATTAGCCTTTATACTATTTTCATATAAAGTTTGTATAGCTCTGTAAGCTTTATCTTCTTCATTTAGTAATCTCCAAGAGTTTCCTTCTTTTACATATATGTCTAAGCGGTCTGCTCTTCTACTAACTACAATAGTATCAGATTTAGATACTTCTTTACCTTTCTCTTTGTAAGAATAGGCTACACTTACTTCTTTCTTAGAATTATCTAAGTATTCTTCTAAAGAAGGTCTGTTCTCTAAAAGCTCATCTTTTAAACTATTATAGCCAAATCTAGATTTTACAAAGAATGTCTTCTTAATGAACTCTGGAGTTATTTCTTCACCCTTGGTTAACTTATCAAATAAGCTAACCATAGCATTGAAGTTCTCAGTAAATACTTCTCCTTGCTTAGTAAGGACAAGATTTCCATTCTCTATAGCAACAAAAGAAGGATTTAAAAGCTTTACATGGTTAAAATTATCTATACTGAACTTTGAACCATCAGGCATAGTAAACCTGTTAGGGTCAGCTAAACCTCCTATCCTTACCTTCTTACCTTTGTATGTTACATATACATAAGCTCCTTTACCTGTCTGTCCTGTAACACCTTTAGTAATTTGAATAGCAGGATTTCTATCACTAGAAAATTGCACACCACCTTCTGCATAGTCTTCTATAACTACAGTCATAGACTTAGCTATTTCAGCAGGAGTCATATTTCCTAAAGCTTCTTTACCTTCAGCATCTACAAAATCATCAGATATAAATACTTCAGATATGCTAGAAGAAGTAAACAGAATAGGAAGACTTTTTTCAGAAGTAGGAGAATTTTCTAAGTTTTTAATTAAAGCTTCTATATCACCAATAAATTTTTGCAGTTTTCCAGACTCTAAATACTCATTAAAAGCTGCTTGGTTTTCAGTACCAGTAAGACCAGCTCTACGCTTTAAAGCTTCTAACTTTTCTTTAGCATATTTTAACTTAGCTTTAGTCTTACCAATTTTTACATCTAAAGTATCTTCTTTAGTGTAACTAGGAGGCATGCCTTCATTAAACTCTTTAATCCATGCAGCTACAGCAGGATTTGCTTGTTCCTGCTCTTGACCTAAGTCAGGTAGTTCTTCTTCTTCCTCAGTAGGAGTTTCAGCAGTCATAGAACCATCAGGGTCACTAATAGAAGCTTTGTTAAGACGCTTGCCTATAGTATCATATAGTTTCTCTTGAACATTTCTAAGTTTATATTCTTGAGCTACCATAGGATTTACGCTAATACCAGCAGTAGTCATACCTAAATCAGAAGCTGCTTGCTCTTCTATAGCTGTAAACTTAGCAGCTTCATCTAAAAGCTCTTTAATACTATCATTAAAAGCTTCAGCTCCTTTCTTACTAGCTAGTCTATTAACTTCATTAACAAACATTTGCCTTCTAGCAGCAAGCTTTTCTAAGTCTTTTAATTTTTGCTCTATATCAAATTTATTATCAAAATAATACTTTTCTACTTCTTTCTTTAAGTTAATTACATTATCTACTTCTTCTTTAAAAGCATCAAAGTCCAAGTAAGATGCTTCTATATCTGCTTTTTTAGTATTAGCTTTTCTAGCTTCATATTCTCTTTCAACTAAAACATCTACCCTAGCTCTTTGTTTTTCTACTTTAGCAGTAGCTTCTTCTATAGCTTTTTCATTAGGGCTTTTCTTAAGTTGTTCTTTAGTAAGTTTAGCTTCAGCTTCTTGAAGGCTATTTAATTCTTCTTCATAGGTATTTAACCACCCTTTACTACCTTTTACTGCGTTATTAAAACGCATAGCATCCATTAGACTTCTTTCGTCTATATTTAAGTTTTCAGCTATTTCCTTAGCTAAAGATGCTTCTCTTTCATCTAAGTTGTCTACAGAAGACATACTATAGGCTAAAGCTCTTCTAATGTCCTCATTAAAAGCAGAACCTACTGTCTTAGCTTTATTTATATTTTTTCTTATAGACCTTGCTCTTGTAAGCAAGCTTTGTTTTACTTCATCTTTTCTACGAGAAATATCTTCGTCTGACATATTTTCATAGCCAAACATGCTCATAAAATCTTCATCACTAAGCTCTGAGGTATATTCCTCAATCATAGTTTCAACAGCTTGGTAATCTCCAAGTCTCATTCTAAACTCTACTTCAGAGAAGAAGGCTTCATGTTCAGCGTTTTTAGCACTAAACATATCTCCACTCTCTAGAGCTTCACTATATTCTTGATTAGCTTTATGTTGAGAAGCTACTTTTTCAACTAAGGCTTTTATTCTGTCTTTAGGATTAGAAGCATCAGCTTCTAAAATATATTCATCTCTAAGAGGGTCTAATTTATCTTTACCTAGAGATTCCCAAATACCTCCTTGCCATCCTAAACCTTTGCCTGTAGAAGAAGGTCCTACAAAACCTGCACCACCAATGATAGCACCAAGAATACCTTCTTTCCAACCTTCTTTAGAACCATAAGTTTCTGCAAGACCTTTAGCAAAAGATTCTGCTAAATCTACTTGTTCTTGTTTGTTCTCTACATCTAAGTATCCTGCTACATAGTCTAAAGCTGTAGCATTGATAGTACCTTGACCCATTTCTTCAAAGATGCCTTCTGCTACAGGTCTTTCTGCTACATTATATACTTTGTTAAAAGCTTTTCTATAGTTGCTTTGATAATCAGATTTTTTAATATACTCCTGTTTCTTAAGTTCTTCTATAGGAGTGTTAGTCCTTTTAGAAGCTCTAGCTAATTGTTTGTTAGATAGGTTTTCTGTCTTTGTTAAACCCTTAGCTACTTTATCTTTTTCTTGTTTTAATGCTCTACCTATTTTTCCTGGAAGTTTAGGACCAAATGTAGTAGGTAGTGTAATCATGTTACCTACACTAACTAAAGCTGAGTTAGCTGCAAATACACCATTAGCTACATTATAGATTTTATCCATAGCTTCAGCTAACTCAACTTCTGAAGGCTCTCTACCATTTTCTTTTATAAAGTCTTCAATAAATTGAGTTCTAGCTTCATCTGCATAGTGCCTAGCTTCTACACCAGCTTCATAGAATGTACCAGTACCTATCTTCCTTAAACCTCCTAATACCTCGTCTGCTGTATTTAAGTTGCCTAGTGTGTTTAATCTTCTAGTAGCATCTCCTACCTTAGAAGTTTTAGTGAAAGCTTTTAAAGCTCTAGTGGTTCTACCTAATGCGACAGGAGTAGCCATACCTGCTGTTAGCATTTCTGTAAGTACAGCACCAGCTACAAAAGACATACCTGATAATACATCATTAGCCCAAAAGTTAGCTGTAAACATTTCTCGTAATAGGCTATAATCTTCAACTTCCTTTCTTACATAGTTAGGAAGATACTCATCCATAGCAGCATTAGCATCATCTAAAGCTCTTTGGAATGCATTATCATAAACATTCTTAAAACTTCCTGTAGCTGCCCCATAGACTAATCCAGGAATCATAAGTAAACCTCCAGCTACATTAGTTGCTGTTTTTCCTAAAAACTTAATACTCCCATTAGCCCATTGGTCTGCTACAGATTGGTCTTCTGCAAACAGGTCTTCAATATCTGCACCTATATATGGAGTTTGTCCAGTTTTTTCTACATACTCTCTATACCTTTCAGCAGCTTCACCTGTTAACCTCTTAGGTTTAAAAGCAGGGTCTGCTGGAGATAATATAGGTTCTTCTCCTGTAGATTCAAAGAAGTCTTGTTCAGGGTAAGCTTCTTCAAATTCTTTAATTCTTTCATATTGTTTGAATTGTTCCTCCATTGGAGAAACATTAGGAGCATAAGTATTAAAGAAAGCATCATCATTAGTATTACCAGCATTAGGATTATCAATGTATTCCCATTCGCCAGTAGCTTCGTTAAATTCCCACATATATTATTACTTAGATAAAAGTAGAATACGAATTTAAACAAAATATGTTACTTAGCTATCAATAGTTAAACTCTACATGATAGTGAGGAACATTACCTTTTACTTCATGGTATAAGACTTCAGCACCATATTTAGCTTTCCAAGCTTTACCTTCAGGAGTTAATAACCAGTCCCAAAATTTTAAACCTTCGTCATCATCTCTAATATCTATAGCTTTACCAGCTACATGAGGAGGATTTTTAGGTGCAGAAGATGAATCATCTTCATATAAGGCATCTTGCTCTTCTTGAGTTCTATAGCCACTGGTAACAGTAATACCAAAAGGTATTTCTTCTGTAGGTGACTTTAAATAGTCAGTTATAGACTGCTGTACTTCAGCAGTTTTATATTTTACCTTCTGTCTCTTGCCTGAGGTCTCTGCTTTCCCACACTACTGGAGGAACCTCCTTGTCCTCCAGCTAATAAAGTTCCTAAATACCCTAGATAAGTTCTAGCATCATCAGCATTTTTAATATTTGTTGGGTCTAAGACTTTACCTTGAGCATTTCTAATACTACTTACCTCTATTACTTCACCATTAGGGGCAGTTACATTAACTTTAATAGTAGCTTGTGCAGTTCTAGTAAAGTTGTATATATATCCTCTAGTATCTCTAATAGGAACAGAAATGCTTTCTGTATTTGTAGGGTCTAATGTAAACATAGTATCATAGGCAATATCTAAAGTGCCTAATTCACTTTCATTAAACATTAGATTTGTTCTTAATAGATAAGATGCATCTCTTACTCTGGCATCATTATCTTTAGACATCTGTATAATAACTTCCCTAAAAGCAGGAGCTTCTGTATCTATTAAAGTTTCAAATGTAGCTGTCTTACCATCTTCATCTGTTACAACAATAAGATTTGTAGCTTGTCCACTAGAGTTAGCATTTATATAAGCAGCAGTTACTTTTGGATTATCTCCAAGTCCTCTATCTGCAAATATTTTTTCTAATGAGTTGTTTCTTTCATCCTTACCATCTCCACCAGCAGCCTTTTGCAGGTCTACTAATAAAAGATTAGGGTCGTCATTATATTTTTCTTTTAAGTTACTTAAAAAATTACCTACAGCTCCTTTTTTACCAGAGCTACCAATGTTTATTTCTCTAATTCCTATCCTCTCACGTTCAGATTCACTTTGAAGTTTTTCTACATTTTTCGTAAATTTAGATGTAAAACCTACAATATCTGCTAAAGGTTTAGTTAAGGTAAAGGTATTAGTACCTGTATAATTGTACTGCTCAGTTACAAATCTCCAAGCTCCTTCCTTGCTATCATATTTTAAAATCCCTAAGTCTTTTAATTGAGATAAACCTTCACTATTTTCTACTTGTAAGTTAGAGTATTTCTGATGTAGTAAGTTTCTAGTAGCAAAATCTCTATTCATTAGAGACCTTTTATCAAAACCAGTTTCTTTAGATACTAACTCTAAACCACTAAAAGACTTTTTAATAATTTCATCACTTAAACCAGACTGTTTACCAGCTTCTGTAAATATAGTTTCAAGCCGTTCTGCTTTTTCTGAAGCTTGCTTAAAGGTACTATAATTTGTAAGAATACTATTTACAACATCTAAATCCCCTGTTCCTATATTTGGATTTTGTTTTAAGTCTACTATAGTCTGAAGCATTTCAGTTTGTAGAGATTCTACTTCATCTCTATTAAAACCAAATTGGGTCTGTAACCTACCGCCTTCTTTAAAATAGTCATAAGGATTAGCCATCATTTCTACAAAAGTGTCGGGTAAATTGTAAGCTTGCTGTAATCTTGCAGCTAGTTCAGGATTACTATTTTTTACTTCTTCATACTTTTTAATTAACAATTCATCAGCTCTTTCTTCAAAACTTCCTGTAAAAGCTTCTCTAAGTAAAGGAGCATATTCTGGGTTTGTCATAGCGTTACCTACTGCTGTGGATACATAAGTAAGAAGGTTAGAATAAGACTCTTGTTCAATTTCTTGAGCTACAGTAAGGTTTTTAGAAATATCAACATCCTGAGTAGAAGCTCCAGTACTTACCATCTCTAAAGAGTAGTTATCATCTTCATCACTTCCAGTACCTCTACTTCCACCTCCAGGTACATTAGTAGCTTTTCCAGGAATATCTTCTTCATTTCTATAGAAGCCTTTAGATGCTACACCTGTAACCAGATTTTTAATATCTTCAAAAGAGTTTAAACCTAAAAATTCTTTTATATAACGATACTGGTCTTTATCTCCTTGTAGTACTCTATTAGTATATTCATCAATTGCTTCTTGAGTAAAAGTATTATCTAAATTTAAGTTAGTTATTTTTTTCCCATCAGGTGTTAACCAGATTAATTTACCTTTCTCATCGTAGCTATAACTACCTTCTCCATAGATTTTTTTTATAGAAGGTTTTAAGTAACTAAGTAATTCGGTTGAAACAGTTTCTTCTACTTTATCTTCAATAGGAGTTTTAATATCTGCTTCAGAAATTTCAGAAGGGTCTTTCCATCCCCATTGACCTGTAACAGGGTCTTGCTTCATTAAGTCAGCAAAGTAAAGAGATGCTGCGTTAGGCTTTCCTAAGTAAGGAGCTACATTAGCTTCATATAATTTATAATGCTTTCTAATCCTATTAAGCTCAGGGTCAGTCATAAATTCTCTATTCAAAGCTCCTAGCTGACCTGTAACTCTACCATAAGAGCCTTTATTTTTTTCAAGCTCTTCTTCTAAATTAGCTATAGAAGTGCTAAACTTATCTCTATAAGCTTGAGCCATACCTGTTTCTTCATGCCAAGGAGCAGCCTCTATAGCAAACTCTGATGTTCCTAATTGAGTTCTAGCAGTATCTAAACCCTTCTGCTTAGTTTCCAGGTTTTGCTGCATGAACTCCAAAGGCATATCTATGAATTGAGATTCATAGGGAGTATCTACTGGTCGTATAAATCTAACTGCCATTTTACTATTTTATTTCTGTGTAAGTACCATCAGGATTTTTCTTATATCTTCTACCATCATCTGTTTCAATAATATTCTCATAAGTAGCAAGTCCTGAAGGAGCTAATTTAGGAATTAATTGCCCATTTACCACATCATATCCTATTATGCTAAAATCACCTGTTTTCATGCTATTAACAATCATATCTTGCATTCGTTTAGCTCCCATGTCTTTAGAAAATCCTTGGACATTACTACCTATACCTTCTGCTCCTTTCATACCTAGCTGCCATCTGTTAGCTATAGATTGGTCTTTAAGTAAAGCATTCTTTTCAGCTTGTGCAGCAGCTAATTGAGCTTCTTGGTTAGCAATGCCAATGTTACTAGTATCTATACCATATCTAGTTTTAGCTAAAGCCTCTCCTAAGTTCATAGCCATACTAGGACTAGCTACTGCCATATTAGATAAATAAGAACCTTGTGTAGGTGCACCTCTTCTAAAGCCCTCTCTAGTATTAGCTAAAGCTTGGTTACCAGCAGCTTGTTGTAAAGCTACAGGAGTATAATCATACCTTTGAAGTTTAGGAGCAGCAGTATAAGTAGGGTCTGGAGCAAAAGCAGCAGCAGCTATATTACTTAGAGGCCCTACCATAGAACCTGCTGCACCAGCAATGTAAGTATCCATAGGAGATTTATAATCTTTAGGGCCTTTTAAAGTAGGCTTACGTTTTTGTGGTTTTTCAAAAGAAAGAGCTTTAAATTCTTCTAAAGAAGGGCCTTTAACAGTATAATCTAAAGAAGTAGGTATTTTTATAGGCTGCGAAGTAGGTATTTTTATAGGCTGCATTAATGAGCTAGATTGATTACTATTTTTACTAAAGTACTGGGGAGCAAAAGCTTTAACTTCATTTACTCTCTTAGTCCACTCAGGTAAATTAGTATTAGCTCCTGTTGTATTCCTATAACTTCTAATTTTTTCAGCAGCAAATGGGTCATTTAAAGCATCACCCATTGCCATAACATCAGCACCATATTTTCCCCAAGCTTCGTCTACTTTAGCAGGGTCTAATTTCCCTTGTGAATACATTTGAAGTTTTTGTTCAGGAGTTAACTTCCCGGCTGCTACCATCATAGATGCTCTAGGGTCTTCACTATTAAAAGCAAAATCAAAAGCCATAGCTTGTTGTGAATCAGGCATTTCATAAAGACCATATTTATTAAAATATTGATTTATACCAGCATTAATAGCTTGATTTCTACCTTCTTCAGTGTTAGCATATTGTGTGGCTCCAGGTTGTGTAAATCCATAATTAGAGTAACCTAATCTAGTTTCTCGGTCTAAAGTATTACCTACAATATCATATATTCTATCATAGTCATCAGGAGTTGATACTTTTTCTGTAGAATACATATTTTCAGGAACTAAATTTCCTTGATTTTGCTGAGGAAACAACTTATCACCCATTTGTTTAATTACTCTGCCTCCATATCTCATCATACCAGGGGGTTGAGCTTGTGGAGGCATTTGCTGTTGCATAGCAGGTTGTTGTTGTCCTTGCATTTGTTGGGCTACCATTTCTACTATTTGAACAGCTTGCTGTTGTGGTACTCCCATTTCAATTAACTTTCCTACAACTTGCTCAGGTGCTACATTTTGTTGCAGCATTTGTGCTACTTGCTGAATAATCTGCTGTGCAGCTTCTTCTTGACCTCCACCTTGTTGTGGCATTTGTTGTGGTTGCATCATGTCTCCTCCCATTTGGTAGTAACCTCCATCTTCTTTTGCAAAATTTCTAGCAAAGTTAGCTTTTTTTCTCATAGCTGGGGAGTACTTACCTTCAGGTGCATTTAAAATAGTACTAGCTGCTTCTTGTACACCCATACCCATTTTAGAAGCTTGGGCTTTAAAAGTACCTCTTTTAGAAGGGTCTATATGAATACCACCTTGAGCATACATCATAGGGCCACCATAGTTATACATAGCAGGTTCCATATCCATATAACCACCATCTTCCCAAGTAGCTCTAGCATAAGCTCTAAAGTATGGATTCTTAGCTAAGTTCTTTTTATGTCTAGCGTAGAAAGCTTTCTTACCATATTTAGATTTACCTCTTTCTCCTAGCTTAGGGTCACCAAAGTATTTCTTAGTTCCATCAGGACCAGTAACTACGTGAGTTTTTCCTTTTCTGTCATTAGACCTTCTAACAGTATAACCACCTTTTCCATACTCCATAGTATCATCATAATCCATATATCCACCTACTTCCATATTAGATTTAATTTTTGCCTGTACATATTCAGGCAAAGCTCTAAAGCCAGGATTATCAAAACTACCACCTTCAGCATAGTAACCACCATAAGCTTTTTCAGCAGCTTTAATCTTACGTTCTTGCTCAAGCATTTGCTTAGTAGGTTTTTTACCACTACCTCTATTAGCTCTGATGTTATCCCATAAGCCTCTTCTAGAATAAGAGCCATCAGCTCTTTTAATCATTTGACCACCTCTTGCCATTTTTTCTTCTACAAAAGGTGCTTGTGTTTGTATAGGCTGGTCTACTAACATTTGTTGAGAACCATCAGCACCTGTAACCATTATAGGGTCATTATTATTTGTAGGAACTACTTGTGTAGGTCCACTGCCAGGAAAAGCAATACTATTAGCATCAGGATACATATTATATCCAGCTTGTTGTTCTTCAGGTGAAGCTGCTACAACATTCTTTTGCTCTTCTAATTGCCTGTCTATATTATGGGCTTTAATAAGCTTCTTCATCTCACTATCTATGAAATTTAAGGTAAGCTTATCATTAGGACGAAGTTTATCTCCTCCCTGTTTTTTAATAGCTTTACTTATGTCTGCATAAGATTTACCAGCATACTTTTCAGAAATACCTGCTTCTCTTAAAGCTGTTTTAGAGGCTTTAATTTTTTCAGACATTACATAGTTTTCTGGAGTGTAAATAGTTTCAGGACCTTCTACTTCTACATCTGGGCCTTGACCATTATTAGGTAAAGTAACACCACCTTCTGCATGTGAAGGGCCTCCTATTTCTGTTAAACCTAAGTTTTGATTTAACATTTGCCCTCCTTGTTGATATCTAAATCTGCCTCCTCTAGAAGCCATAAATGTTTTCATATCTTTAAAATTACCCATTAATCCTGGAATTTGTTGTATAGCTTGTCCAACAGCATCTCCTTCAGGGCTTCCTGAGAAACCTGAAACTGCTTTACCTGCTCCTTTTACAGATTGAGTTACTGCTTGCTCAGGGGATGCTATACCTAAAGCTGCACCACCTATAGCACCTACTGCATTACCTACACCTGCATAACCTTGTTGTTGTTGTGCAGCTTCTCCTGTAGTTCCTGCTGCTCCTTGTAGAGCTTTAAAGCCCATATCTGTAAGCTCATCAGTAGCTCCCTTTGTAGCAGCATCTAATAAACCTTCACCTACACCATATAAACCTGCCATAACATCTTCAAACACAGAAGGCTCATCTACAGCACCTCTTCTCATTCTATCTCTGTTTAAGAATGAAGCACTAGTAGGTGTAGTTAAAGAACCACCCCTTTCTTTTTTATTTTTTCCTTTAAGATAGTTTGATTTTACCGCATATTCAGGAGTTGTTCCATATTTATTATAAAAATCTCTATCTGTATATATTATTTCTTTACCATCTTCAATTACTGACCACCTAGTTCCATCTTTTGTCCCTATCATTGTGGGTGTTGGAACAGTAAATTGTTGTGGTTCATAATCACTAGAAGTAGGTTTTTGATTAGTAGAACTTTGATAAGTTTCCCAAGCAGCTTGTGAGTTAGGACCCCATATACCATCTATTTTACCTGTATATAATCCAGCTTCTTTTAATAGTTCTTGTTTTTTAGCATTTTCATATTCTTTAGTACTTTTTATAATTACTTTTTGTGCTGGTTTTTTAAAGAAAGGGTATGTTGCTCTATTTCCTTTATTTTCATAAGACTCCCATGTTGGGTTATTTGTATTTGATTGTGGATACTCTACATTTATATGTCTTAAATGTCCAGATTTATTAACAGCATCAATAACTGCATTTTTATAAATAAGACTTTTATTATGCAAATCTAAACTATCTGCATAAGCTTGATACCTTTCCATTCCTGCTGGGTCATTAGGGTCTACATACATAGTAGGTCTGCCACCTCTTTGAAGTTTTATTCTACCACCTAATTCTTTAAAACTATCATATCCTTCTTGTATAGATTTATCTTTAGCTTTTTGTACACTAGTTCTAAAGCTTTTCCTATTTCCTGGAACTTCTACATTTTTATGGCCTTGTAACCATAAATCTTCTAATGATAGCCTACCCTCAGCATAATCTTTAAGTACTGCTCTTGACTGAGATAGATTTATTAAAAATAAAACATATTGCTGTCTTGGAGAAAGTTCAGTTGCAGATTTAGCTTTTAGTATCTCAGGGTCAGGTTTAAGCTTTAATTTATTAGCTACTATTTTATATCTATTTTGAGCAGTCTCTAAAGAATCGTTTTCAAACTGAAATATACCTCTTCCTGGACCACCTCCATGTTGTAGTTGTCCAGGGTCCATTGTACCAGCAGATTCATGGTAACCAATAGTATCAGCCGTTCTTCCCCAGAAATCTCTAGTACCACCTCTAGTATCTACTAAAAAATCTAATGAGTTTTCTAAATCTAAAACGTCAGATTTTTTCTTTTCTTCATATTGAGCTTTTTGTAATTCACCACCTGTTTGTTTTTTATCTACATATTGTAATTGGTTATCTCCAAAGTAACCTTCAACATTTGGAACTACATCAAAACGTCTATTGTTTTCTGGATTTAGTGCATAACCTTGCATGTACTCCATCCAAGCTGTAGGGTGTTGTTTAGATTTTAACCACATACCATTAGTACTATCTACTGATGGCCAATGACCTGTTTCATCTGGGGTATAACCTAACTCTAATGCTTTCTGCATGTTGTAAGTACCACCACCCTGCATAACAACAGGATTAAGACCTAGAGCTTTCCTAAAAGACATCTCTCCAGGATAATCAGATTCCTTTTTCCTTCTAACAGGTTTTTTAATTCTTTTCTTAGCCATTAGAATACACTTAAAGTGACATTAGTATTAAAAGCATTTAACCTAAAGTTCCTGTTATTAGAATTGTTATAGAAGACTTTAATCTTAACATAAACATCCCTAAGATAAGGCTTTATAGGCAATGGACTATTGTAATCATTAATCATATTAATTCTCCAAGTTCTTTCTCTTCTTACTACATTTTGTTGTGGAGTAAGAAGGGTTAAGGAGTTTTGAGTACTTTGGTAATCATTGTAAAGCAAGATTCCTGTTATAGTCTCTAAAGGAATATCTATACCATTATTATCAAATACCTCTGTCCAAAACTCTAATGTATCAATACGAAAAGTAGGAAGTTTAGTTGCATCTGGGAAGTTAACAATAAACTCAGCTTCAGATGTTGTAGGATTTTTACCATAAAATTTACCATAATCTCCTTCATTATGTAAATAGACAGAATTGCTGGTATCAAAAGGATTAGCAGAAAGTAGTCTTTTACCAGTAGGAAGATATAGGTTAGGAGTAAAAGTATAAAAGGATTCAAAAGCTTGAAGCATCTCATTAAACCCTATGGTAAATTTGTAAGTAATAGCTTGCTTGTTTTGAAGAGCTGTTATAGTACCACTTACTACACTAACAGCTAAAGTAGTCTGGTTAATAGATTCTACCTTATATACATTGTTTCCTATATAGAATATATCACCTTTATTTAGAACTTGTATAGAAGATGGTGATACATTGGTCATAGTATATATAGTAGGGCTACCTGCACTTATGGAAAAAGTATCAAAGTTTATAGCTATCTTATTAAGAAAAGTCATGTAAGCCTTATTGTATACACTATCATAAACTCCATGTATACCGTTATTAAGTAAAACTTTATCTGTATCTAATATATCTCCTTCTAATTTCTTTCTAAAGAAGGCAGAAAGTCCTTTAACATCAGATAAACTTTCTAACATAGGACCTGCTTTAGATTCACCAATACGAAAGAATCTTTTAATCCTAGAATCAAAGAAATACACAGCTCCAGGCCCTGTTATTACAGAGTGTTGATGGAAGCAGCCATATTCTTTTGATAAGTAATCATATCTAGCTAGTATAGTACCTGTACCTACTTGAAAGATAGCTCCAGTAGCAGAATCAGGCAAAGCTGTTTGTTCTTGTGAACTTACTATAGATACTCCTCTGTCTTGCAGAGTAAAAAGTCTTTCTTTAAGATTGGTTATTTTATTTATAGGCCCATAATTACCTTCTAATGGAAGATAATTATTTACTAAGTATCTTCTCCAATTATCCTGTATTTCTCTATCAAATTTTTCTTCAGATACCCACACCCAATTAGGATGTTCTTCATCTGTTAAAAAGTTAAAAGGTCTAGGAAAGTATTTCTTAATATTGTTTTCTTGAGAGTATGCTCTATTATATTCAGGAGCCTCAGCTAAGAATTTAGCAAATTCAGGCCCAGCAGCTCCAGCAGCAATGTTTTGTATAGTAGCTGTAGTGTCTGAAGTAAAAACTTGCTCATTATTCCATAAATCCCCATGTCTGTAGGCTATGTTAAACTCTGTTTCACAAGGGAAGCAGATAGCTAAAGCAGACATTCTTGTAGAAGCAGGGTCATAAATAGCTCCTAATCCAGAGGCAGATGCTATAGTTCCAGAAGAAGGATAGCTATAATCTTCTTTCCAATGGAAGAAAGTTAAAGTAGTATCGTAGTAGCTAGTGTAAATATCCCCATTATACACTTTAATAGATTGTGTAGAGGCTACTATATCTATAGGAAAGAAGTCAGATGCTGCTATATATTCATTGTTATATCTAGAAGCTCTCCAAGGCCCCCCATATTGTCCAGTATTATACCTACATAAAGCTACTATTCTAAAGTAGGGGTCTTTAGTAGTTTCATTATATAGAGGGTAATCTATATGACTATTATTAAAAGGAGTATCAGGTAATTGACAACTGCCTCCAAATCTACAGAATAAAGACTTAGTACCAAATGATGATAACTCAAAGTCGGCATTACTTTTAAAACACTCAATACCTATATGATGGTAATCTAAAGCTAACATAGTAGGAGAGAAGCTAGAAGGTATAATACCTTCAATATCTACTTCTTGTTGGTTTAGTAGGGTTACTATATTTCTACCATTATCAAATACTGAAGTATATTTAACTAAGAAAGCTCCTGAAGCTTTAGTGTTATTATCTACATAATCTGCCCAATAGCATACTCCTTGATTAAAAAGCTCTCTACCAGTAGAATCATTTACCCCTGTATAATAAGTATCAGCATCAGCTCCAGGTGGAGGGCCAGGAACAGTAGGTAAATCTCTAGAAAAAGAATAAAGAGATAACAGCTTTATATGCGTAGCATCATTAGTTTGATACTCATTAAAATCTAGTTCAGGGAATTTTATAATTCCTAATGAGTTTTCCCTAGTTACTCTAGTAGCAGCAGTAGTATCTCCATGTTCTCCTGGAACACCATAAATATAACCAAGACCTGTTTCTCCTTCACTAAAATCATTGTTTATAAAATGAACTGGGGAGTTATGGTTTGAGTCAGCAAAAGAAGCTAAAGATAAACAATCAGCTTTATCTCCATTTATACGTACTCTACTTCTTAAGGCTCCAAATAAAGCTCCAGTGCCTAGTCTAGTTTTATCTTTCTTTTGTCTTTCTACTCTTACTACTCTAAATCCTGTAATATCAGAAGGTAGATTAGTAAAAGTGAATTCTATACCAATAGACTTAGTATTAATTCTTTTATCTCCTGCACCATCATCTAGGTATTCTGATAAGTCAAATGCATCTAAATCTCCAGCAGGAGCCTCCCAAGGTTCAGGTATTCTAATATCTGAAATCCATTTAATAAAGGATTCTTCTCCCTTGTCATTGTAAAATACTACACCATACCTATAAACTTCTCCTCTAGCATGACCTGCATATACTGTAGACCTTAATGGATTTTTATATCCAGACCATCCATCTTGAGGATATGCAAATCCTGCTAAAGAAGGAGTTCCTAAGTTATCAGAACCACTGCTAGTATTTAGATTATTAACAAAAGGAGAGTTTATTAAGTTATAATTCTTTAAGTTAGTAGAAGCAACAGTACCATTAAATGCAAAATCCATAGTACTGTCTGCTCTTAAAGATTGTGTAACAAACTTATAAGATACATTAGCTCCTTCACCTCCTATAGTAACTCCATCTTCTTGAAACTTAGATTGGTGGCTATTCAACCAGTTATCATAGTTTCCTCCAGGTACTAATCCAAAGATAGTGCCTGATTCATCATTATAAGCATTTACTGCATCTTCGTCATCATCTAATGCATGAAGAGCAGTTATATCAGCAGGAATGGTAGCATCAAAGTCTTGAAAGCTGCCATCTCTAGAATAAAGTCTACAAAGTTGGGATGAATTAAATCTGTAGGCTCTAGCCTCATAATCTAAATCAAATGTTCTAGACCTAGTGTTAGCAGGATATAACCTATTTTTCTTTTGTGTAAAGGTTTTAACTCTATCAAAAAAGATTAAAGGATTTACAAATTCTTCTACACTAATAGCTATTTTATCCTCACCTCCTGTTATAGTAAAAGACATTGAGTCTCCATCAATAGGAAGGTCAAACACAGCATTTATAGTAGGTACATTTTCTACTTGATACTGTACTAAAACTACTCTAATAAAATCATATTTTAAGTCAATATGATTAATAGTAGTTTGTATAGATTTACCTGATATAGTACCTACAGGTGCACCTTCATAGTTAGCATACTGATTAGAAGATATAACAGAATCTGTAAGAGGTACTAATTTACTTACAGGAGCATAAGCTGTTATAGCACCATCATTACTGTAAAGCTGGTAGGAAATTTGATATGTACCTACTTCTAGTAATCCTCCTGCAAGCACTCCTTCAATAATAGGAGTACTCATATCTACTGAAGGCTTCCAATCTAAAAGCTCTTTAGGAACAGCAGGACATTGAGGATTATAAACATTTAATGCTCTAGGATGATTATAATTATCAGTCCAATAGAAAGTACCTCGTAAGGAAGACTCTTTTCTGCCTAGTGCTTCTCTATAAACCTCATGGGCTAAAGAAAAATCTAAAATGTTGTTATATTTTAAATGCTCAGATGCAACCAAAGAAGTACCTGATGCCCCTATAATAGATTCTGTAGAATCATCGTACTGCAATACCCATACTTGGCCAGCAGTATTAGAAGGTGTTTCAGATGTATTGGTATTACTTGTAGTAAGAAGAATAATTTCTTCTTCTAAGGTTCCCCATCCTATAATGGAAAGATTAGATTGTGCAGTTACTACAGTAGCTACTGCTAAACTTCCTGAAGTTACAGAAGGGCTAGGATTTAAAGAATATCCTTGTATTACTACTTCTTGAGAGTTATAATAAACTCCATACTCTCCTGCTGCTATATCTGCTGCTATAGTAGCATTAGCAATTATAGCGTCATAAACATCAATAGGGTCAGTAGTAGCAGCTAAAGAAATATTTACATTAGTGCCATTTATTACAAGTACTGCATTTGTACTACCAGTAATAGTAATGGAATAAAAAGGCTGAATATCAGGAATACTAAACTCTAGCTTATTTCCTTTATGATTAGAAATAATACCAGTAGACTGTCCTGTATTTGTAACTAAATCTATATCTAAAGCATTGAATAAATGCTGGTTATCATTATTAGATATAGATAAATCTTGGTTTAAACCTTTTATATATGAACTTGTAATCTTAGGCATTATACTAATTTTAATAAGCTAATCTACTGCTAAATCCTCCTAAAGTACTGACTCTAGGATGATTATACCTTTCTTCTGGATGCTGTAGATTACCAAAGAATCTCTTATGTTCAAATACTTTAGGAAGTGACCTAAGCCTTTGATTTTTGTAAGACTCCCATTCATCTAAATTCTTAGGCATCTTACCTTCATTCTTAGCTTTCTGATAATAAAGAGACAGGTATCCTTTAAACTCTTCATACTTACCTTGAGTGTATTTATCTGTAAGATATAGCTGAAAAGCTATTTTATTACCTATATACCATGTAACATAATTAATTACAGACTGGTTATCTGGAATCATAGGTAACCCATTTTCATCTGTAGGCACAGCTTTATAAGCCATAGCTACTTTGCCCTCTTTGAATGAGGTAAAAATGTAGTTATTGTTTACAGTATAGGTTAAATCAGAGTTCATTCTGAAATCTATATCTGTACCATGGTATGTTTTATAAAAGGTATTGGTGTCCCAACGCATAGGCATAAAAGTATAGCACTTTTTATCAGAGCTTACTTTATTTGCATCATTTTGAGAACATACTAAAGAATTACATAAAGAAGTTCCATCTCCTACAGTACAAGTTTGGTCAGTATTATAATCTACATAGACGATACCTGAAACTATAGCTTTAGCAGTACTAGGATGTACCTCTACAGCACTAGCAGTTTGAGTGATAGAAAATAAGTCACAAGGAAGCTTTCCTCTACCATCTTCAATGTGAATAAAATCTTTATGGCCTAATTCTTTGTTACCATCTGTAACTTTATCTACATAGAAGCAAGGAACTTTTAGCTCTCTTAAAGCTTCTCCTATCCATTCTAAAACATCGTTAAACTGTAAAGTATAGTCCCATCCAAAATCTCTGTACATTTTATCAATAACAGAGCTGGATGAAACCATTAATCCATTGTACATATTATCCCATGTTTTTAATTACTGAAAGAAGCTTCTTAAGATTTTCAGATTTTTCTTCTTTAACCATATCATCAGGAGGATTATCAGAAGCCATTGCAAAGGTTTCTACCTTTTTACCATCATACATGTAGTCTGAACCTCCTTCTTTAGGCATTTCTCTGACATCTTTAAATACTAAATAACCCCCATCTTTAAGCTCATAAGTGCAGATGTGAGTAACAGTATTACCTGTTTTTTCTGTTTTTTCTACTTTAGTTTTGTAGTAACATTCGCTTATGTGTGACATAATCAATAATTTATTTCAAAATAATCAACTTCTATGTTATTCTTTAAGATATAACTTAGATGTCTGTCCAGTTTTCTAACTGGGTTAAACTTATATACGGATTTATTTTTAAAAGGTTGTTTTCTTTTGTCCCATACAAACTTATACAAATATCCTTTAGTGTGTTTGTTCAAATGGTACACTTTTCTTTTTTCTTCTTTAGCTTCAGGGTCAGATTGCCAAAGTTTTAAAGTATTAGCCCAGTCTATTCTTATATGACTCTTCCTAATGTCTAAATCTCCGTTAGGTTTAAACTTTACTTTAGGCTTGTATTTCTTTACAAAAATGCTGCCTATCTTAGGAAAACTTAATATGTAAGTGTTATAGAGTATACGTTCTGTAAGAGTCTCTATAACTCCTTTATTGTCTTTAGAGCTAAATAAAAATTTGACATAAGTTTTGTAATCTACAGGATTTTCAGTAGTACTCCTATAGTACTTATAAATATCCTTAGTGATATAATCTTTTGGTATTTTAACTTTTCCTCTTTTGAACATGTATTATAGTTTAAGCTTTACCTCCTGGAGGCATAGGGTCTATTCTATTATCCTGAGCATCATTAGAATTATCTTCTGGAGTACTTAGTTTAATGTTTAAGTCAGTAGCTAATATATCTTTTTTACAGTAATCCCAAAGTCTCTCCTCTAAAGGAAACTGTGCATCAGGACTCCAACAAGGGTTATTATCACAAGATATGAATTTAGCTGCATCTCTAGGGTCTCTAAAGATGCCTCTAACTGTAATCTTTTCAAGTAGGGGGTATTCTATTGTATTTTTAGAAATAAGATACAAATAGTCATTGTACAAAAACACTCCTACAGATTCTCTATCATATCTACCATTGCCAAAAAACTCTGCTCTTCTGTAGGGGATAACATTGAAAGGTAAATTAATAACTCCTACTGGAGACACTTTATCAATAAGCTCTCCATCAGATAGATTTAAGAAAGAAGGCAAGGGGTTTTCAGTTCTAAGAATAAGGCATCCTGTAGATACCTCACAACACTCTGCTTGGTCTACTAGTTTTACAGGTACACAACTAAGTGTTTGATAGTATAAATTAGGTATAGATTTATTAAATCTATTGTAGGTATTTTCAAACCACTTTACTCTCTTATTGATAATAAATTCATCAATAATACGATAGTCTAGTTTGCTATCATCACTATATTGATTAATAAGCTCTAGTAACTCAAATCTAAGCTCGTTTAATGTTTTCATTATATATGTACTAATAAGTTAGCAGCTAATCCTTTTTCCTTGGTAAATATATAGCTTTCTGCTGTTTTAGGAACACCTAAGTAACCACATTCATGCTCCCATTTACCTGTATCAGATAAAGCTCTTAAAAAAGACACAGTACATCCTTTTAAGTCTAAGGATGTTCTATGTTGATAAGTTTCTTTATGATGTATATCTCCACAAAAATGATGGATATAATCTATATCAGGCATCTGAAATTTATTCTCAATCATAATTACAGAAGGCAATTCTCTAATATAGTTTTTCTCCTTATCTCCATGGCTAAAGCCTAGTAGGTTAGAACCATAGGTAATATACTTCCTAGACTTAGTAGTATCATCAACACATACAGCACCATTATTTTCATAGGTAGCTTTTAGCATCTGCCCTAAATAGAAAAGTTTATCTGCATCATGGTTGCTCATTACCATTACTACATGCACATTGCAGTACTTAGCTGCTTTATCTATACATCTTCTAATAGTATGGTAACCTTGAATAAAACTCTTTTTCCAAAAAGGATTAGAGTCTTGTGGAGTACCTTTTACTGTAGTATTACGACCATCATTAGCATTAAAGAAATCATTACCTACAGGAAATATAAGCAGCTCAGGATTGTAAACTAAGCTTTGTGCTAACAGTTTATCAAAAGCATCTTCAAAAGTACTACAGTTATCTTCTACAGAACCTTTAGGATTAGTTTCATCTACCAATACTAACTTATCAATATGAGCATCATACAGGTTAATAACAGCTACACTATCTCCTTTGTTAGGCTTTATCTTAGGATTATGTGTAGGTATTTCATAAGATGATACTACTTCTCTAAAATCTTCTAATAAGCTTTCTTTGTTGTTATACCACTGCTTCTTAGTATTTACGCTAAATCTCTTTTCTCCTTTAAAGTTTTGCCAGAATTTAACTGTATCAATATCATCTAGTTTAAGACCATTTTCTTTAATAAATGTTTTGAATTCAGATAGAGTTTCTTCTGCCTCATCTACATTAATGGTTTTTGCTACTGCTTTTACCTCTTCTACTGTACAGTTATGCCTTTCTGCAAACCTTTTCCATTTACAGTTCTTTAAATAAGAAGGGTAAAGTTCTAGTAGAGTTTTAATTTTGTTCGAATCCATTGTTAATATGTTTAGTTAACAGCTACAATAACAAGTGATGTGAGAGCTATTGTAGCTACAGCACCTCCTAAAAAAGAAAAAAACCTACTTCTTTTGTTCTTTTTTCGTAGGCTTTGGTTGTCTTCTTCAAGAAGTTCATTTACTTTAATACGTGTATCTAACTGTTTTGTTAGATTTTCATTCTGTTGTATTATATTGTCTAATACGTCTTGATACCTGTAGAAAGCTATATCACATAAAGTTAGGCTATATTCTAACGAATCTATAATTATGTCTTTACTTTCTGAGTGTGCAAGCTCTCTATTTATCTCTTTAAGTTGAGGATAGGTAATAGCAACTATAGTATCTTCATTCAATAGAATCTCTCTTGGATAACCATTCTGTGAGAAACAGTAAAGACTCATTATTAGAAAGATTGTAAACAGAATCAGCTTTTTCATTACTTTGTTGCTTTATAATTATGATAGACTCTCTAGTAGCTTTTAGCTTATTAAGAGTTTCAATTAAAGAGTCTCTTAAACTTATTTCTTGGCGTTTAAGCAGAAAATACTTTTTGTTTAATAGCTGAATAGAATCATTATAGGATTCTATGGTTTTTAAATTTTCAGTATTTCTACGTTCTAAGAAGTTAAGATAAAAGCTGATAGCAGCAGTAATTAACAAGACCACTGCTATTTCTAAATGCTTTCTAGTCATCTGCCTTGACCTTTATATTTCTTAGGTCTTTCTTCTTTGGGCCCATATTTACGCTTAGGCTTGTTTACCTTTTTAGCACCAAAAGATACTTTTTGAGAATCATTTTTAGAATTTTTTGCCATTGTTGTATTGTTTAGTTTAACCAAATATACAAACTAATCTTCTTTGAAGGACTTTACCTCTGTAAAGATTTTCTTTATACCTCTAATAAAAGCAAAAATTCTATCTGTAATACCTTTACCTGTGGCCCATTTAATCTTTTCATCTACACTAGAATACTCTATAGAAACAAGTAGAAGACATGCTAGAGACGTTATTAAATGTTCTTTAGGAAAATACATCATTACTGTTTCATTTAAGACTAGAGAATCTAAGATATAAGTAAACAAGAGGGCTATTGAATAAGCTATGATTTTATTAGTTAGTCCTATTCTAGTCTTTTTGCTAGTAATAAGCTCTCCTTTTTTCTTAGCATACCATCTGCCTACATAGGTATCAATAAGAGTAGCAAATATCACTACAATAATCAAAGGTACTAAAGGAGCAAAAAAACTTATTAGCATTGAAAAAAAGGATAGAATTGTTGTTTTTAAGTTAAAAGATTCCATTTTATTTATATTTATCTTTGAATTTTCCAAGTTGCTTCTTTAGCTGCAATAGCCTCATAAGTTGCTAAATATAGGTCTTTATAAGCATCTTGACTTCGACCTACAAAGTTTTTACCTTTGGTTTTACCTGGTAGTAAACACCCGTGTGTATGAGTGTTTTTATTACCAGGGTGTACCATAATCCATTTAAACCCTTCAACAGGGTCTAAACAAATACACCCTTTATTAAAGTGCCAAGGATATTTATTCTCATTCTGACCATACCTGCGATAGTGTTTTCCCTGCTTCCTATGCCAAGGATTATAGGTATAGGCAGGTATTGCAGTATTACCCCATATCTTTCCCTCTCCTTTATCATCAAAATCACCATCACCATTCTTATCCATTAACTCCCTCACAGGGTCTTCCAAGATATAACATTGAAACACACCATCAATGTAGAGTTCACTGATGGTGCTTATTTCAGTTTTTTCAACTGCGTATTGTTCAATTTTCATCTTGAATTGGCTCTATTGGTTCAGGAGGTGCAGGAGCTACCCAAGGAATAAGGGGCAACTCTTTAACCCATTCAAAGTCAGGGTTGACGCAGTTAGCCATTTCCTCTACTGAAATAATCCAGTTAGCAGGTTCATTCCCATCTAAGACAGGATTAAAGTAGCTGTTGGGTGCATATTGTTGTCCTACCAGTTGGTCTTTTTGTTCAGTGGTTAATAAACCAACCCATTTGTTTTCTTCTCCTTCTGGTATTTCATTCAGTTTCATAATCTTAATTTATTTTATACATTTCGATTAAGTGCAGTCATAAAGGCTTCAACGGTTGCCTTCAAGGCGTCTGCCTCTGTTTGGGTGCTAACTCCAGTTGTTATTAAGGCGTAGCCAAAAGCTAAGGGTTGGAAAGTATTTACACCTTGGCTATAACTTAAATAAGTCCTATGAGCCAATCCTGGAACTATTTGTGCGCTTGTGTTATATTGCTGATTGATGTCGCCATTTTGAGTGAATTTAACTCCCTTAGCATACAAATCCCAACCTCCACCTTGTGCAATAGATTTATATCTGGTCGTACCAAAGAACCCACCAGTTGAGGGAGGCACTAAGCTACCATCCGGTGTTGTAATTGCATAATAGTAGTCGCCGTGAACACCATAGGTTCTATTCTGTATGTACTGGGTTGTAAGTTGATATGAATTAATTAAACCTCCCTCAAATCTCTGGTCGAAATAACCTCGATAAAGACTGTATTGAGTATAATTAGTCGGAGCAAGATTCTTGGTTTCGTAAACCCAGATTGAATTATTACGGTCATCAGGTAATTCATTCGGTGCAAAAAAATCAAAGTAGGCGTTAGTACCATTCCCCTCTGCTCCAATGGAGCTAAATATCATACCACCATAAAAGTTGATAGAGCTTGCAGGGTTTTGACCTTCAATACCTTGTTGAGCTGCATTTGTTCCAATAAAAGGAAGCAGCCTAACGCAACCCGTCCACCAGTCATAAGTGCTGTTGTTGGGGCCTTGTCCCTTAAGGTCTAAGAAATGGTTAGTGATAGCAGTTTTTTCTGAAGCACTCACGGTATAACCTGCCGAATCCAATGCGTCAATATACGCTTGGGCGTCTGCGTCTACTATTCTGCCCAGGGCTGTCATAAAGGCTTCAACGCAAGCCCTCAAAGCGGCTTCCTCGGTTGTGGTGCTTATTCCTGTTGTAACAAGGGCGTAGGCATGCTCGTTGGCTGAGTACCCATAAGGTTCAAGCGTTGCTCTGCTTGATGCAAGCCCATAAATATCAATGCCTGGATTCGTAAAAGTATCAAACTCCCTTTGGTATCTTGTGCCCCTTACATAAGCGTCAAAACCTATATTTTGAAATTTAGTAATACCCACAAAGTTGGCGCCGTTTGTTATAGTGCCTACTGCTGTCACTAATGTCTGCCCCGCAGCAGTCGCAAATAAGCGGTCACCAGAATATCGGCTTTGTATTCTTATAGGCTGATTTGCATCTGCGGAAAAATCCCACTTTGCCTCGACAATGTTTTTCCTTTTGTACACCCATGCGCTCCAATCATTCACATCGGTAAGCTCGGAGGGATTGAAAAAAACATAATAGCCATTCGTGCCATTACCCTCTACTCCTGTGCTGTTGTGCGTTACACCGCCAGCAAAGGTAGTGCTATTTGCAGGTGATTCCGCTTTGATACCTTGCTGCGCTGCTGTCGTACCAATGAAAGGCAATAAGCGAACAATGCCAGTCCACCAGTCGTAGGTGCTGTTGTTTGGCCCTGTTCCTTTCAAATCTAAAAAATGGTCATTGATAGCCACTTCTTCCTCACTGCTAACTGTATACCCTGCTGCATCCAAAGCATTAATATACGCCTGTGCGTCAGGGTCGTTACTACCTCCTGCTACAGCACTTAATATATTTCTATATCTACCAGGCATTTTACTAGTTATTGAACCAATATTCTACTCTAGTACCTGAAGTCCATTCTGCATAAATTAAATTAAGACTTCCAGCAGTATAACTACCTGAGCCTATATTAACCCAGCCAGCAGGAAATGTAGGAGTAGTGCCATCATTATGATAAATCTTCTGTATTACTCCTATTCTAGCTCCAGTAAGGTCATCTGTAATATTTCCTGTTGCAGGAGAAGCTACTGTATTATAAACAGCAGGAGCATCAAAAGCTATCTGAGTACCAGTTCTAGCTATTGTCTTTACTTCAAAGGTAGAAGTATCTATAGACTCTCCAGATTTATAAACAGAGGTTTGCTTATTTACATTTACATACTTAGCCATAATTACTTAAGATAAGTGATGAATAAAGTAGTGGTATTAGAAGACTCTTCAATTACTCTAAACTTTTGAATATTAGCTGCTTCAGTAATTACAAATTCATCATTGTCAAGTCTAGCAATACCTGTACCAGCAGCAGGAGTAGAGCCATCATAAGTATATCTAAGGACTTTACCAGTACCATTAGAATCTACATAGATATGAACAGCAGTTGCCTGAGACTTAGTACCTGTAAGGTCAATAAACTTAACTGTATTGTTTACAGTAATAGTGTCTGAGTCAAAAGCTTTTAGTCCATTTACAGTAGCTTCTTTAGTTTTAAAAGCATTTCTATTTAAAAATCCTTGTGCCATTTTAAATTATTTTAACAATTACAATCTTCTGTTAATTCCATAGCATGATGAACAATGCTACAAATTTCTTGTTCAGTTAGACAATTTACATCATCTAGTGTTTGGTCTTGCTCTAGAGTAGTAACATAACAGTATAAAGACTTAATATACTCTCTAACTACCAACATTCTAACTTCAAGTTCAGGACACTTTCTTCCTAACTTATATTTGTCGGTAAGCTGTTGAGCTAAATCTGAGTACTTACATTGTAGGTACTGAATATACTTTATTCTACATTGTTCTGTCATTGGTAGATGGTTAAGACTTTCTTAGTATATACTCTACAGTTAAATATTCAGCAGTTATTTCTCCTAAATTTTCAGAACCTAAAAATACATAAAAATCTGAATTATCAAAGTTGACAGGAGCTAACGCAGCTTTGTTTATGTTTTTAAGTAGGAACACGTTACCCTCAGAAGGAACATTATAGTAAGAGGTTCCAAATTCAGCAGTATCACTACTAAAGCATGAATAGCCTGTAACATTAAATGTAGTATCACTCTGTCTGTCAAAGAAAAGCTCTATATATAAATAAGCATCACTTCTAAGAGTTCCATCATAAACAGCTACAGGAGAAGAATTAGTCATAGCTACAGTAGTGTTTATGTAAACACCTAACTCTCCACTTCCTACTTGTCCTACTTCAGCTAATTTAAACATAGCTCTAATCTTAAGTCTATCTTCATTTTTAGTTATTTCTGAAGTATTAGATACAAGTACTCCTGGAGTATAAGTTCTTCTAGTACCTTCTACAGGTCCTATGCTGAAAGAAGTTACAGTATCAATTACATTACCTGCATCAGCACCATCAGAACCATCAGCACCTGCTGGGCCTGTAGGCCCTTGGGGTCCTGTAGGTCCTGCAATAGAAGGGACTACTATAGTAGAACAATCGTTGCAGTTACAGTTAGATATATTGGAGCAATTACACATAGTTATATTCTATATCGTTAGCAGCAGCATTTTTGGATGCTACATATTTTATTAACTTGGTTAAGTAAGTCAGTAGCTTGAGCTTCTTTGCCACAAGCAAATGCTGACTTAGCAGCATAAAGAAGGGCTTCAGCTTGCTTATAATAATCCCAATAAGTAAGCCAATTACAGCCACACATTTCTTCTTTAAACTTGGTTTTCATTTTTTCTACACAGCAATCTGCTTTACATGTAGAAAACATTTTTACAGTTACTTCATGCTCTAAAGGTACAGATACATCTTCTACAAAATACTTAATACTATAAATACCATCGTTGAAAGTTATATCATCTATGGTATCTATAATAAAAGAACCATTAACTATAGAAGCTCCTTGTACTGCTGCTGTAACATCATAGTTTACAGCAGTACCTGAAGGAGGAGTAATAGTTAATGTAGCTGTATCTACATTAGCAAGAACCATATTAGGGCTTCCCCATCCAGTAGGATTGGTAGATACATTATAAGCTCCTGTGATGTCAGATACTTCTAACTTAGTACACTTTTCTTTAAAGCAAGCAGATATTTTTAACTCTAAGGCCATACATAATCATATTACGAATTATCAATAAAATAGTTCCAATAACTACTAAAAAAGGGCAGCCCATTACAGGCTACCCTTTCCAGTAGCATTGCTATGATTACAGATTACCTGCCTGAGCTGTAAGATTAGTAAAGTTACTAATGTAAGTGTCTAGTACATCTACTGTACTAGTGGCAGCACCTACATAAGAAGTATCAAATGTATTTGCAACATTGCCATCCAAAGCACAAGCTACACAAAGCTGCGCTCTAAAGTCAGTGTTAGTCAAAGCACGATTAGGCTTACTAAGTACCAATTCTAAAGTAGAGTGGTTTTGAGTAGTTACCAAATCAGTTTGAACAGTAGTAGGAGGGAACTCAGTGTAAGTGAAGATTTGTCCTTGGTTTCTCCAAGAAGAAGCTTCAAGAGTTCTCATTTGCTCATAAGTACCATGTCCAATGAAAGCATCAACAGCAGTAGTCAATGGAGTACTTCCTGCATTTTTAATACCCAATTGGAAAGTTACCAAGCTATAAGGACGAGAATCCAAAATAAAAGGTTGGTTAAGACCTGTTACACGAATACCTAAGTCATTACCAGTTTGAAGAGTACCTTGAACAACTCTGTGAATAGCTACACCAACAGCAGTATCTCCTTGGAAAGCTGTATCTAAGGTAAGGTCATTACCAGTAATAGCTGTAATTTGATAAATTTCATCAGTTACAGTAGATTGAGAACCTACTCTAATATAATCACCTACAGCAGCAGCAGCAGCAATGTTAGGAGCATTGAGGATAGCATTACTTCCATTGGTTACAGTTACGTTATCTGTAGTAGCCACACCAGGAGTAGAAGTTACTCTTTCAATTAAAACAGGTCTGCGAGTCCAGTAAGAGATTTGTCTTACAGCTTGTCTGTAAAGGCCATTAGCTACTTCTTCTTGAGTGGCAGAACCATCAGAAAGATAATCAAACAGCACAGGAGCCATAAGAGCAGAAGCTTCTTGAGAAGCCAACTCATAAAAAGAAATTACTCCAGTGTAATAGTTGTCATTGATAGCATCAATAGCACCTACACCAGTAGCAGCATTATATCCATAGTAAGATACTTGCTGTACTTTAGCTTGGTACTCTCTGCCTACATATCTAAGGATGTCGTCAGAGGTAAACACTTGGGATTGCCATAGTTCTTCATTAGCACCACGCCCCATTACAAGTTTAATGGAATCAGCAGTAAGAACGGTAGCTGTATCTAGAATTCTGTTACTAGCGTCAGTAACAACAATTTCACCTTGAGCAAGAATACCAGGACTTACTACAGTACCTGCGGTAGCTCCAGCACTCCTAGCAACATCTGCTCCAGCGAAAAACTTAAAATTATCTAGAATTTGCGGTTGAGAAATCATGTTTTTAAAGATTTAAGGTTATAATAATTATCCGATTTTTACGATGTTAAACAGTACAGTTACTTGAAGAGTACCATCAAAAGAAGCAATAGTAGCTCCAGGAGCAGAAATATCAATTCCTTTTCCAGCATATACTTCAGCAGAAGCACTTAGTTGTACACCATTAGATGCAGTATAAGTAGCAGCAGTAGCTCCAGTAGCAAGTACAAGATTAGAATTAGTATCAGCACCTACAGCATCCAAAGCAATAAGAGGAGTAGTATCACCTGTATACACCAAGGCAATAGGGTCATTAGCACATGAACCTACAGCAGTACCAGAGGTTTTAGCTACAATTAGGTTTTGTGGAATCAAAGCATATCCAGATTGAGGTGCTGGAACTACATTGATGGGGGTACTGCCAAGTGCATTTACTTGAGCAGCAGTTAGAGTTACAGTTCTTGCAAAAGTTTTCATTGCGTTTTATTTATTTATTTGATTTGTGGGTATATACGTTTGTTTTTTAAAAAAGTTATTCTACCTTATCAGAACTTAGTTGTAAATCTTGAGAAGGCTGAGATAAAGCTTCTTTAAGCATCTTAACTGCTACAGTTACAATAGGTCTATGAGTAGATTCATCTAATTCACAGTTTTGCATGTTGACAGGAGTTACAAAATTATTTAAATCTACTTTTATAGGCTTAGGTACTCTAAGGTATCTAAGGTTATATTGAGTAACATTAAAAGTACCATCTGTAATAAGTTCATGTCTTTTTCCTGTTCTATTAGTTATAAACTCATACCCATTGGAAGCTGTAGTAGTTTGAGAATTATATCCAGTATTAGCTCTAGTGTAAGACACTCTCCATACTATACCTTCTGAGCCATTAAAGTAAGGCTTTTTAAAAGGATTGGTTTTGCTTCTATTGAAGTCATTATGAGAAATTACAAATACTGGTAAATCTGCATCTTGATTAGTAACACAATCTTTAAGATTAATAATACATCTTTCCCAGACTGTATACATAAAATCTAAAGGTAACTCAGCAAAAGCACCATTAGGCAAATTTTCAGTATTTGTAGTAAAAGCAGAAATAGATGCAGAGGCTAACAAAGGCGACAGCCCCTGCATTCTAATTTCTGTTTCTTCTAAACCCTCCTTTTTGAGATTCAATATTGAAGATATTCTAGTATGAACAAAATGATTCTGGGCATTAGTTAATATAATATTAGCTTGTCCTTCCTGAATACCAGGAGCACCAGCAGAGTTAAGTTTTTCATACTCAACTAAAACTAATTGCCACATTTCATTTGCTGTCATTACAATACAGAGTTAGCTACTTGATATTCTAGTTTTTTGCGGAACTCTACTTTTTCAGCATTGTTAATCAAGGAAATAACATCACCTAATCCACCTAGAGGCTCATCTCCCATTGAGGAGTATTTGTTACCTACTTTTTTAAGTGCTCCAGCTCTCACAGCTTTAAAGATGAGAATCTTATCTTCTCTATTTTCATCTTTAATGTTTTCTAAGAAAAGCTTGGGATTAGTTTCTGCTACTTCATACACTAGATTAAACAGTACTTCAGTAGAGGCAGTTTTGGAAAGAACATTGTTTGGGTCTTTAACAATAAGGAACTCCATTAGAGCATCTCTATTGTCTTTCATTTTATTAAACTCTTCAATAGCCTTAAGACGAAGGTTAATTTCTTCTTTCTTACGGTCTACAGATACTTTTTCATCAACTAAAGCAAACCAGTAGCTAGGTTTAGAATTTCTCTCTTCCCAAGAAGGAGCAATATACCTGTCATTGGTTTTAAGGACTCTCCATTCAATATTTTGCCAAACATTTGACAAATCTAAGGTAGTACCCTCTTTAGATAGTTTAACTGAAAAAGGCTTTTTTCCTTTGTTATTAGGCCCTTCTGAAACCCAACCAGACCAAAAGTTTTTAGTCTCCTTAGTAAAAGACAAGTCATAACCTGTAATTCTATTAAAGAACTCTAACTCAGTCATAGGTTCATCAGGGAATTGGGGAGTAATTACTTTTTGTATGTTATCAAAAATAGGTAAAAACTCTCCAGTAGTTTTGTCTCTTTTTAATTCTAGAGACCTAGACATTCCTTCGATAATAAAACCTTCAGGAAGCTGTTCCACTTGTTGATTAACAAATGTTCTTGTTTCTACAGGTACTACACGTACAGTACGCTGTCTTAGAAAATCCTTATTTGGATATTCACTCTTTTTTTCTGTAGTTCTGGGCATAGCAATTTATTTAAGTTAAATATGCTTGCAAAAGTGGGGATTTCTCCCCACTTAAGCAAACAAACAACAGATTAGATGTTATAAGGCATCCACACAAGTTTAGTTGGGTCTTCAACAACACAACCAGTCCATTCCATACCATGTACTTCATAAGCATCTACAGGGCTAGTAGTCATAGCAGAACCTGCATTTACTTTGCTAGTATATGGAGAGAAGGGGTCACGCATACCAGGAATATATTTAAATACTCCATTTTCAAGACCTTTAACAGTAAGACGATGAATACCAGGGTCACCCAAGAACTCACCATTAGCCATTTTATGTCCACCACGGATTAACATGTGACGAGAAGCATTAAGACCATATCCAGATGGATGTTTTTCTTTGTAACGCTCTACATCATCAAAGAAAGGTCTGTGCTTAACCATAATGTTAACACCATTGTAAGACTTAAACTGGGTGTAAACACCTTGATAAGTCAAACCTTGGCTTCCCATGTCTCCATTTTTCTGTACTCTTTCAGTAACAAAGTTAGGAGTATATTGAGTGGAACGGTTTTCAATCCATTCAGAAATGTCTCTCTTACCATAAGCACCAGTCTCAATAACTACATAGTACTCATCTTGCATTTTGTAAGCCAAGCCCATTTCAATGGTCATGTCTACAATTTTATCAAGGTTAAGAGTAGAATAAGGGTGGATATTGGTGTTAGCAATTTGCTTAAACATACCAGCAAAAGTCTGGATAGTACAGCCATTACGGTCATCAATACCATAGTAAATCTCATTCTGAGTGTAGTTCTTATGAGAGAACAAGAAAGCTCTAGCTTGTTGCTTCTTAAATTGGTAAAGAGCTACCATATCATAGAAGTTAACAAAAGCACCAGTGTAAGGCTTAGGATTCTTAGGGTCAGTGGGGTCAGGGAATCCAAAAGCAAGAGGTACGTTTTTACCTTCAGCAATCATGTTACCATCTACTTTGTACATCATACGTTGTAGGGCAGCACGAGCTTTAAGTTCCATAAAGGTAGTAAAGTGGGCTTGAGTACCACTCATAGAACGCTCACCAGATTGGAAGTTAGTTTCCTTAGACCAACGAGTACCAATGCTCAATTCACTAGAAGGAACAGAACGATTAGAAGGGTCGTCAGTAATAAGCACTACTTCATACTTCCAACGATTAGGAGCTTCTTCTTCTACACTCTTAATTTGAATGTAGTAATCATCAGGATTGTGTCCTACAATTACATCATTAATATCGAAGAAACGCTCTCCAAAAATCATAAACCAACGAGCTTGGTTAATACCTACAGAAGCAGGTTTAGAACCAGTGGTGTCATACCAGTCAAGAAGCTGGACAGTTTTATTGTTGTTACCAGCTACTCTCCAATGATAAAACTTATTTTCAGTGTCGAGAACCTTAGTAGGAAACTCGTTCATAAAGTTTACATAATCATCAGAAGGTAGAGTTTGGAAAATTCTACGATACATATCAGAAGCCAATTGAGGCTCAATCATGCCTAGCTCTCCCAAGTGGGGAACTTTAAGAGGTCCATTAAATGTTTTAGGACCATACCTTGCGACTAGCGGAAATAATTCAGTCATTGTTTTAGTGTTTAATTATTGGTTTTAATCTTGAGAACTTGCGTATTTTTTAGAAAGGGCTGCCCATT
>Ga0208644_1000038_pt1 | contig 74261 bp, 78 predicted proteins | sample VirMetDEL_Nov_18_FD_184517 | JGI IMG/M metagenome (GOLD analysis project Ga0208644, IMG submission 184517) | Aqueous microbial communities from the Delaware River and Bay under freshwater to marine salinity gradient to study organic matter... | ecosystem: Environmental > Aquatic > Marine >...
CGCGCCGGATCATTTCAATAGCAGCCTCGCTCATCAATACAGCTACTCTCTGCATGTGCTTTCGGGTGACGATTTCGGCTTTGTCGGTGTTCATGTCGGGGGCCCTCGTTAGAATTTCGCGCCAGCACGGCGCAGTCGGTTCTCTGCGGCATTCTTGGCCGCTGCCTCTGTGCGGCAATACCCTTGACTGTCCATCACGTTTGACGTGTTGAGCGCCGAGACCGTGAATGGGGAGTGCGTGACGCGGCTCGCTTGCCAAAACCACATAGGCTCGCCGCGAGGGCGATCGCGTGCCGCTTTCTTCGAGACTTGCGCCGTAAACCTGCCGAGATCAAGCATCTCGCCGCGATCCCATTCGTTTTTAGCCCACATCTGCCGCCTCCATAACTTCGCTGAACCGCCAGATGCGGTGTGTGCCGTTGTCGCTCACATTGTAGGCGCAGACGCTATCCAGGTACGTGCCGGACGGACCCGGAATTGCCACCGGAGAAAGGAGGGTGACGCCGCGCTTTGCGAGTTTACTGCGCGTGCTGCGGTTGAAGTCTCTGGTGACTGTGCTCGACATGTAAACCCCCAGGTTGCGGCTTAATTGCCCTGTGTTCCGATGATTTAAATATACACGCCTCTAAAATCATTGCAACAGCAAAATGCACGTTGCGCAAATATTTTTATCGTGTTACACAATCGCTAATGCAAAAATTAGCCTACATACGCGGCACCCGCCGACATCCGGCTGCGCAACAGATCGCAGCCACCGAGGCGCACGCGCCTGATCTGACTTGGCTGGCCGACGAACACGGCCCCGATGATGTCATCAAAATGATGTCACGACAGGGCCGCGAGTTGATCGTCCACACCCTGGACGCCATCGCGCCGCGTGTGGCTGATCGTAACCGCGTGATTGATGCCGTGCTTGCGGCAGGCAGCTACGTTGTAGAGGCGTCAAGCGGTGCACGCTTTGCTCCGGAATGCCGGGAAACAATCATGGCCGCGCTTGGTGCTCGCCGTCGCGATCTATCGCATGATGACGCGGTGCGGGCCGGCCGTGCCGGTGGCGAGAGGGGTTATAGCGTGGCGCGTCTTGAGGCGTGTCTTGACGTGTGGTGCGATCGCACAAAGACGGCGGCGCAAATCGCCGACGAAACCGGCATAGCTTACACAACGCTGTGGCGGTATTTCACGCGGGACCGCGCGGTTCCGGTCAACCGAGGGCGTGGCGCTGGCCGTCCGCCGAACACTGACTAGACGGAGCGGACAATGGTTGGCGGTAAAGTGATCGAAGCGAAGCGCATGACTGTCAAGGCGGGATACCCGCCGACGCCGGTTGATGTGGTGCGTCTCTGGTGCGTTGACGGTCATGACGAATGCGCCGTGTTTGGCGAGGTTGCCGAAGTCATGCCGGCCATCGGTGACGCGATCTGGTGGCAATCAGGAAAGATTTACTTCGACGGTGACAAGCGGACGTTACGCAAGGTTGGCAACTCGCATGATCCGTTTAATGCTTAGAGGGAGGGAACATGCTGCGAAAATCGATTTGGACGTGCTGTTTAAACAATGCAGGGTGGTACGTGTGCAGCTATAGCCACTGGGGACTGCATTGAACTCGCGAATTATTCATAGGAGGCGCATTGCGAAACGCGCCTCCTTCATTCGACGTCTACGCCGTTTCCATTTCTTTGAGCCATTTCGGCTTGGGACCATAGCCGCCATATGACAGTGTTTTGTCTGTCGGGTGATAGATGCGCGGCTTCTGTTTCATTTTGCGCCTGCCTAGCGTCGTGCCAACATCAAATATGTCAGTCAGCTTGAAACCAGCCTCGGCCGCCATCTTGCGCGCTTCGGTCTGAATGCGAGCCTTTTCTTCGTCACGCCGCTTTTCGATAACCTCTTCGGCATTAGCCTTGATGGCGATCGCTTCGCGCATCGTTACTTTTTTCCAATTGATTTTCGGCAGCATGTTTAATCCTTCCATACTATGTCGCCGTTGAACTTACGCCAGCCACGAAAGCTGGAGCGCTTCTTTATGCCGGCATTCTTATCACGCAATCGGCGCGATTTTGCAATAACCGGCGCATTCTTCTTCGTCTTGCAGCCGTGGCAAGATTTGCAGAGCACCCGGCAGTTATCCAGCCCGTTCCCGCCGTCAAAATAATCCTCTATAATGTGATCATATTCGACATCGCCGGGCCGCAATGGCTTGGTGCAGTTCTCGCAATGGCCGGCTGCTCGATCCCACGCCGCCCGTTTGGTCGTCTTGGAGAACTCAAGCCTTGCCATCGAATAGCTCCGGCATGTATCGCTTAGCAGCTTTCAGGAAAGCGTGCCGAAAATCATCGTCGGCATCTTTCAAGAATGTTGCCATCGCAATCGGATCAGCTTTGACAAAAGTCATATGTTTGCGATCGCCGACCCGGATGTCTATGCTGACATCATTTTCGCCTAACATCGGAAATAAATTCGTGTTGGCTTCACGTTTCGCGCTATCGTTTGTCATCGCTTCGCCTTGGGTATTCGTTGGCCGCCATCCAGTCGGCTATGTCGGCGCGATCCAGATGCGGAAATGCCATACACATCGCATCCAAATGCGCTCCCTGTCGTGCCCGTCCGTGCATCCGGTCGAGTAGATCCGCACGCTCCACCATATAATCAAATTCGCTCACGTGGTCGTTTCTCGGGCCGGTTGGACCTGGCGGGCCAACGAGGCGCCAGTCCTGACACCCTCCACCATTCACTAGCACAGAATGCTCTGGGTTTTTTCTTTCCGCCATTGAGAACATACTCCCTCACCATGTGCATCTGGCCGGGTTCTGTGATGTTCCATAGCACGCAAACATCCTGCCAACCCAGCCCGGTCATTATCCCGTGCCAATATTTGCCATCTGGCATCTACGCTACCTCACATTGACTCTGCAAAATCTCATCGCCGGATATTCCAAGTTCGCGACCAATCACTATCGAAACAGCATCGTTTAAAGCACAGAACGTGCTATGACCCATCTGCGCAAATGCGATCGAATGAGGTCGATATATTGTTACGCGATGCGGTCCTGTGATCCTGATGAAAACATCATCCTTATCCTGTTTGGCGGCTTTGGCAATTGTCTCGGCGAGAATAACTAGATCGCCGATAGGGATTTGTGCCGTGATATGAGATTGATCGGCGTATCCGGCCTTGGCCGTGAGCCATCGACGTAGATGATCGCGATTGCGTGGTGTAAACTCGTGACCTTCGCGCCAGTTGTCGTGTGCGGCTTTCATCATTGCAAAGAACCGCTTATGCTGTTCGGGTGATCGGGGCTTGTGCTTTTGCAGTCCGCCGCAATCATCGTATCCGTGAGGGCATGTCATGCTGCAACCTCTCTCGCGTACTTGGCCTTGAGGTCCGCGACCATCAGAGATGTCTCAAAAAGGAATTGGGAAACAGCCATTTCCATTGCCGCAATCGCTGCATCATCTCTTTGCAGGCGGCGGACATACAAGGCCATGTCAGTCGGTAGACGGGGATCATACGAAACGAAGTCGCACCACTGGCGACCAGTGCACGCCATTTGCCATTGCATTTGGCGAACATAATCACCGTCGATCTTGTCGCTTAAAAGCGTTTCGATGTGCGTGTGACTGGCTGGACATTTGAACTCGGCAAGGCCGTTGTCGCCAATCAGTGCATCAGGGGAGGCCCCTGCCATTTCTATGGTCGGATGGTCAACAAAGGCGATGCGGTCGCACTGAGCGCCGCATATAAATGCATAGGCGCTAACAGCTTCCGCTTCAACTTCGTTGCCTCTTTGCATTTCAGCAGACTTGAATGATTCGTAAGGCACACCGGTAAGGCGCTCAGCTACCAGCTCTCCCATATACCTAGCGCGTGAGGCCGATGGGGCGCCGCCGCGCCCCGATCGCATCACATCCGCAACGCGGCTGGCTGTAACCTTGCCACAGCGCATTGCATGCCACTCTGGCGTGCCTTGCTCAATCATTGCCAGCCTCTTGCTTTGCAAGATTGGCTTTGCGCCGGTCAATCATCGCCAGCGCCTTTGAATATTGAGCGGCGGGCAGGTCGCTTACCTTGTCAATTCGGAAATGCTGACAGAAGCCTGGCATGTCCTGTCCGTCTTCCGACAGAAGAGCCTTCAGGTGTTCCGATTGATCATCGGTGATGCACTCAGTTGGCGCGTTTCCATCTGGGTCCTTCACTTGGATATTGAACACGCCGCAGGTTGCATAGCGGCGTCCGTAGGTCATTGTGGAGCCGTAGGCCTGGACGGCAGTCTTGTTGACTGTTCCCTTTGCTCCGGTATCGTCGATGGGTACGTTGAACACATAGGTTTCTGCGTGTCCGCCCGAGTGAGAAGCGCGGCAGAAAATACTGATGCAACCTTCTTTGGTGGCCGAACATTCAGAAAATGAAAGTCCGAAACCGTGCTTATGGATAGCAGGCAGGGCTTTGTCGGCGATCGCATAAAGATCAGCATATTTCGACTTTGTGTGGGTGTTTTCCTGATTGCGAACGACGGTCTGCATCTCAGATTGTGCGGCTGCCATTGAAGCATTGTAAGCCTCGACGGCTCGGCGTTCCTGTATGCGCTCATGCATTTGGAACAGCCGCTCCATCTTGTCGATGTCTACGTTAGGATCTGATGCGGCGCGCTCGATCATGTTGATTAGAGCGGCGCTTTCACTCTGCGGCTGTTGAACGATCTTGCCGGTTTCTTTGTTGAGAACTGCAACGTCTGTCATCACTCTCCCTCCGTCTGCGGCAGTGCCGGCGGTAATGCCATGCTTTCCAATAGCTCAAAACAGCTGAGCTTCTCGGTTTCCTTCATCCATCGCTCACGCAGCGCTTTGCGCCGGTCGATGCGCTCTGTTATTTTTGCCTCAAATTGATCGCGCTCATATTCGAGGCTCTTGATTATTTCCGCTACTGCAGACTGCATTACTCATCTCCCAAATATAACGATGCCGACGGCGCAGACCAGGAGCACCCCGTATATCAACACCCGGCCGCGCCAGCCGACATCATCCCTCAAATCCATTTCGGCAATCCAAGAATTAGCCACGTCGCGACGGCGATGAGGAAGCCTGCAACTCCAAACTGAACGTATTTGATGAGCGTTTTTTGGGTTTGCCGATCCAGTCTAAGACGTGCCATGCTGCGCGCACTCCGTACTCCGCTAAAGTGATAAGGATGAAGACGCCAATCAACGTGGCGATTCCGCAAATACCAGCAATGAAGCCAGCACTGCGAACGATTTCAATCAGAAGCTCAACCATGGCTTCATTCCTCGCTTACTTGAGGGGTATTATCCAGCACATTGACGATTTCCTGTGCGACAGCATACAGCTGGTCATCGGTGGCGCCCGGCCAATTAGGGATGTGTCTCGAAAGAGAAAGCGTGAGCTGGATTTGCACCAAGTCATCAGCGGAAATCTCCCAGTCGGCACCGTCAATCTGAGATTGATATGATCGATGCGCAATTTCGCTCGTCATTGGTAAATCCTTTCCGCTGCAAGACAAGCAGCCATCTCAGATGTTGTTACAATGACCGGCGTCCATGGATCGGAATAGCCAACCCACTGGCGCCCATCAAAGAGGTATTCGCGACCGCGGAACTTCACGCGATCGCCTTGTGCCGGCATCACAGCACCATTCGCTGAAATTCATCCTGGCTCATGATCGGATCTGACGGCATGTTTTCGAATGCCGGATTGTCGTCGCGTATCATCTCGAGCTCGCGATCGCCGAGGCTTCCCGCCAATGTGGCGCGCACGAATCTCGACATCATATCGGTGCCAATTTCTTGCGGTGGGATATCGTCGGTCCAGAACTTTACGGCTTCGGCGTGCATCGTGAGGCCGTTGTCATCGGTCCAAATGCGGGCTTCGATGTAAAGGCAGTAGTCGCCGGTTTCAAACTCTGATGACTGCATCTGGAAAGTAAACGGTTCATATGCTTCGAACATTGCCCTGTCCTCAATACGGTTTCTCGACTTTGCCTTGATCTTGCAAGCTGCGCACTTTGAATAAACTGTCCAAAAGGTCGTCCATGTGCTTGCCAAGTTGCGCGCGCATCCCGTCTTTGAGCGCGCCAGTCACGTTGACAGCTGCATCTTTCATGCTTTTGGAAAAATCGTCGGCGCATATGCTCATCATCACCCATTCAGCCCGAGTAACTGACGAGTAAGACGAATCGGTAGGCTTTCCGGACTTGGGGTCAACACGAGCTGACCAGAAGGCCGATACGATACGGTCCAGTTCGCGGCGTATCGTTGTGTGATCGCCTTTTGGTTGCCCCCATTGGTCAATGGTGCGATATTCGCGGTCAAAACCATTGTTCACGGCATCAGCGATTGCATCGTTTATTAGCTGTTCACCGCGTTGTCGAAATGCATCGTCGATCTTGCTATTTATGGCAGCGGTTATCTTTTCGTGAAAGTCGTTCTGATCCAGCAATTCAGCGACTGCATTTTCAACTACAGCCGCTTCAATTTTTGCCCGGTCTAGTTGCATTGCCCTGTCCTTCAAAGGAGCCCGGCTAGATGATTGGGGAACCTCTAGCCGGGCAGTTGGGCGATCCGCTGTGGGCCGGATCACCTGGGGAGGAAACCGCTGGAGAGAAAGCGGCTTCGGGAAACTGATGGTGAGGACCGGGCCCCGCTACCGGTCTGTCGCCTCCTACCCCCAAAGGGCAGCCCGGCGTCCATCCCGGTCCTCTATCGGAGGCTGGCGATCATCCTGGAGAGATTACGACTGCCTCCGATGCAATGACATTGCGTCATATAATCCGGCATGTCAAATCTTTTTTCTCCACCCTGTGGAAAAAATTTCACTAAGAGGATTTTTATTGAACATGACGCGAAGTCAGGATATACACAAGCACATGAACACCTGGCACGATTTAATCAGAGCGTGGGGCGGTCCCATCGCATTCGCCGAATCTATCGGCGTATCTCAGGACGCCGCGCTGCAAATGTCCAGCCGCAACAATGTACATTCGCGACATTGGGCGGTTATTGTGGCACGCGCGCCTCACGCGGGAGTCGATGGTATCACTTTCGAGCTGCTGGCATCTTTGCGTTGGGGGAGGCAGGCGAAGGCCCAATCCATGTTTCGCAAGCGACCGCAAGCCGAAGCGAATCAGGTAGCTGTGTAAGTTTGCTGGCGCCGGGGTTCCCTTCCAGGCGATGGCGGCGCGTCTGACTAAGCAGAGAGGGATGATCCGGCCCGGCGCTTGCCGCTTCCGAGCGGGAGACACATACCCGGCAAATTGTCCCATCGCCGTCAACCATCAACGGGGAGAAAAATGAGCATCCGTCAGCAGATTAGGGACATGATCGAAAGCGGTCTGAGCAATATCGAAATCGCTGAAATCATCGGCCGCACGCGGTCATATGTGGCAGCGGCGCGCTGCCAGCTTAACATACCGAGCGAGAGCGGCCGGAGATCAAATTTTCAAGGAAACAGCGTTTGGTCTGCCGATGCCGACAGGTACATGAAGCACGCGGTTAGTCGCGGCATGTCACGGAGGGAGGTTGCGGAAAAACTCGGCACGACCAAGAACGCCGTTATTGGCCGCATGCATCGCCTTCGCCAAAAAGAAAGCGCCCCGGCAGGGAGTTAGCCGGGGCGCTTCCGTGTAGTTCTCACAGGGCAATGTGATTGGATATCAAATGCCACAAATGAACACATCATGCAATCCCCTTCCGCAACTGGCGGGGGATAAGTCATGAGCGGGTACACAAAAACATACCGCTCGGTATTCAGCCATGAGTTATTCGCGGGCGATGAATTTTCGCGGCGTGATGCGTGGCTTTGGATCATATCGCAAGCAGCCTGGAAACCGCATAGATTCCGCCACAAAAAGAAGATGATCGACATTGCTAGAGGTCAACTTCCGGGTGCTCGCCGGCACCTAGCAGAAGCTTGGGGATGGGGAGAGCAGCGGGTTCGGACGTTTCTTGATGAACTGGCTACAGAAGGAATGATTGAACTATCTTATAACCAGCAACTAACCATCATAAACGTTTGTAATTACGATGAGTTTCAGGATGAACTCAAAGCATCTAACCAGCAACTAACCAGCATCCAACCAGCATCTAACCACACAGAAGAAGGAAAAGAAGTTAAAGAAGAAGATAGTAATAGAGATGCTAACGCATCTCTTGTCGCTGATCGCGACGAAAGCGAGGTCGATCACGATCTGCTTGGTGATGATCTGAAACCCGCCAAGGTAACCCGAACCTCATTGCCGATTGTGGAATCCTTCAACGCCTACCAGGAAACCGCATTGCGTTGTGGCATCGCTCAAGCAAGGGCTCTGACGCCAGCCATCCGCAAAAGCATCAACGCACGATTGAAGGAATACGGGCCGAACGGCTGGGCTGATTGCCTGGCGAATATCGAGCGATCGGCGTTTCTGTGTGGGCATACGGAGAAATCAGATTTCCGCGTCAGCCTGCCTTGGATGTTGAAACCGGCCAACTTCGAAAAGATCGTGTCCGGCGTCTACGGCAACGGCCGCCACGCCGAGAAGATCCCCGAAACCGATGCAGCCAGCCTGTACGAAAAACTAATCGCGGGAGCGCAATCATGAGAACCGATCCATATCCCGGATATTCGAAATGCCCGCACCGCGGCGAGGCTTACAAGCTCTATTTGCGAACGGGCGACGTGGTGGATGTTTGGGGCCGGACAACACGCGGCAGCGGCCCGCCGCAGCATCCGATGACCGAGCACGAGTTCTATGCCGCGATTCAGAAGGCACCAAAGCCAGGCGACGATTTCGTCGTACCGTTTTCGGAGGCGTGGCGCGAACAGCGATATGAAACCCATCGAGAACAAGCGCAGCGCAAATTCGCACAGAGCATCGGCGATCTGACACGCCGCATCACAGGAGAAGTCGATTGAGCAAGGCGAGTAGAATATCAGTAGGAAAGGTGGCCGATTGTATCGGTTGCGGTGAGCCAATATCAGCGCGCAACATTGCGAAATTGTGCAAGTCGTGCGTGACCAACAGGGCACAACCATCATTGCCGCATATCAAATGGCTGGAAAGGTCAATGCCTGATGACGGAAACATGGTTGCAGTACGTTCCATTGGGGAACGTGGGGAAATTCCTAGCTGATGGATGGGAGATCGTTGACGACATGGCCGATTGCCATCACGGTGAATATTCGGTGATAATGAAATGGACGGGCAATGAGAGATTATCAGGAACTACTTTCAAAAAAAGCGGTGTCATTCGAAGCACGGGGGTTGAAGAAAATCCCGAAACTGGCGGATGACCTATTCCCGCATCAGCGGCATTCAACGGAATTTGCATTGCGCACAGGATGCGCGGCGCTGTTTCTCGATACCGGGCTCGGTAAATCATTCTGCGCTTTGGAATGGGCGCGGGTGATCATGGAACACATGAACAAATCAGTGCTAATGCTGGCCCCGTTGGCTGTCGGGCCGCAGCACCAACGGGAGGCGGAAAAATTTAGTATCGATGCAAAGTACATTCGCGAGCCGGAAGAGATCAAGGGCACCGGCATATGGATTACGAACTATGAGCGGTTGGATAAGTTCAGGGCGGATGACTTCGCCGGCGTGGTCCTTGATGAAAGCTCGATAATCAAGGGCTTCAATGGGCGAACGTCAAAGGCTCTGATCCAATCGTTTGCACGCACGCCATATCGGTTGGCATGCACTGCAACGCCGGCACCAAATGACCATATGGAACTTGGGCAGCATTCTGAATTTCTCGGCGTGATGCGGGGAATGGAGATGCTTTCGCGGTGGTTCGTGAATGATACAGCGTCGGCGTCTCAGGACTGGCGCATCAAGGGGCACTCTGTCGATGCGTTCTGGGATTGGGTGGCGTCGTGGTCGCGATGCATTGGTATGCCTTCGGACGTAGGCTTTTCTGATGATGGCTTCGTACTGCCGAACATGCATATGGAGCAACACATAGTCGAAGCGGATCGCTCAATCGACCGTGGCGAGGAGAAGGATGGACAGGCCCGTATCTTCCGCATTCCAGAAACATCAGCGACAAGCATCCACCGCGAGAAGCGCATGACGATTGATGCCCGTGCGGACAAGATTGCGTCAATTGTATCGAAAGAACCGGATGAGCCGTGGATCATATGGTGCGACACGGATGCGGAGGCAGATGCCTTAACGGATCGTATTCCGGGGGCTGTTGAGGTTCGAGGGTCGATGTCTGCGGATGTCAAAGAGGAGCGTATCGTTGGGTTTTCCATCGGAGATATTCGCGTTCTCGTCACTAAGCCGTCAATCGCTGGTTTTGGGCTCAACTGGCAGCATTGTGCACGGCAGGCGTTTGTCGGATTGTCCTTTAGCTATGAGAGTTTCTATCAGGCAATCCGGCGGTCATATCGATTCGGGCAGAAGCGCGATGTGCATGTGCATGTGGCAATGGCGGATACTGAGAAGGCAATATGGGATGTGGTTAGCCGGAAGGCAGAAGATCACGACCGCATGAAGTCGGCTATGCGTCAAAGCATGGCTAGGGCGGTTGGTTCGGCCCGAGCCCGCGAGGAATATCGACCAATAACGAATGTTAAACTGCCAAAATTCATCACGGGGAAAGCAGCATGAATACGATTATCAAACAGCAAGACGGCAAGAACTGGACTGCGGTGCATGGCGATTGCGTACTGGGCATGTCTGATTTACCTGACGAAAGCGTAGGGTTTTCGGTTTATTCGCCGCCGTTCGCTGATCTGTTTGTTTATAGTGATAGCGCGGCCGACATGGGAAACTGCGCCGATGATGTATCGTTTTTCGATCAATATCGGCACGTAATCGACCAAAAGATGAGAGTGCTGAAGCCCGGCCGACTAACCGCTGTGCATTGCACAGATTTACCGACGCGAAAATTCAAAGACGGTGTTATCGGTCTCAAGCCGTTCAGTGACGACATCATGCGGGCTCACATTGATGCCGGTTTCATCTATCACTCGCGGGTGACCGTCTGGCGTGATCCGGTTGTTGAGATGCAGCGCACGAAAGCACTCGGATTGCTTTATAAGCAGTTGAAGAAAGACAGCGCCATGAGCCGCGTTGGCATGGCGGATTATGTGATGGTGTTCCGCAAGCCCGGTGACAATCCAGAACCGATCAAACACAGCCCGAACGATTTGCCGGTTGATCTCTGGCAAAAATACGCGAGCCCTGTGTGGATGGATGTCAGTCAGACTGATGTTCTCAATGGCCGAATGGCTAGGGATGCAGAAGACGAACGGCATATATGCCCGCTGCAATTGCCCCTAATCGAGCGCGCCATCCACTTGTGGTCAAACCCTGGCGATATTGTTCTATCGCCGTTCATGGGGATAGGTAGCGAAGGGTTTGTGGCAATGAAGACAGGCCGCAAATTCATAGGCTTCGAATTAAAAGAATCGTACTGGCGCCAAGCGTGCAAGTTCATCGCTGAAAGTGAAAGCAATTCCAGCGGCGGTTCACTGTTGGAACTAATGGCGGGGTGATGTCATGAAATTCAGCGGCGACACATACGACGAATACCGCGACGGCGAACGCCTCAGCAGACAGGCGCGGGTGGTGTTCGATCTGATGCAGGATGGCAAATGGCGGACACTGGCCGACATTGCGGCCCGCACGAAAGAGCCAGAAGCCAGCATATCCGCGCGCCTCCGTGATCTGCGCAAAGAGCGGAACGGTAGCTACCGCGTCGAGCGTGAGTATTTGGCCTGCGGCATCTGGCAATACCGCGTGCTGCCGCCGCTTCCGTCCGATCAACATCAGTTATTCGAGGCAGCCAAATGACGCGCCATCGCAACCAGGCCAGAACACACTGCCAGCTCTGCAATGAGCGTTTGACAGTCAAGAATCGGTTTTGCGCTGGTCTGTGCAAGAAGTGCCGGAAAATACGCGAGCAGGGCGCAGAGCCGGTCTACTCGCTAAATCCTGATCTGAGGGAGACAGCTGAATGAGCAGGCAATGTAAACAATGTAGGGCACCGATATCAGGTGCCGGGCGCATGGGTTTGTGTCGCTCATGCGCTGGCGCTGTCATTTCAAAGTTCAAGCAGTGGGACCGGGCGCATGATCGTGCTGACATGCCGGAGCCATCCCTTCCCCGTCTCAAGTGGCTTGAACGGGAAATACCGGAATGATCCACCCTTTCCTCCCTCACGCTCTGGCATTTCTGCTTGGCTCTGCAATGATCCTCGCGGCGGTGATGACCTGGAGCCATGACGCTTGGTTGATAGGCCACACATGCGCCGGCCTGATCCTGATGGTTTTGTCTGTCTGTTGGGCTGCAAAGGACGCGTTGCTGATGGCGGGGGCGAAGCTGTAAAGGCAAACAATCATCCACTGGTCAAAGACCTCCGGCGCATCCTCGATAAGCACGGCCTCAAGGGTGCGGTACTTGTCAGCATCACCGACGCCGGCCGCATCCAAGTAGCCAGTGCGGGCAAAACTGTGAAGCTATGCAACGCGCTCGGCCCGGCACTCAAAGACGATGCAATTGCAGAACTAGCTGTTGAGATGGATATGCGCATGATGGCAACGGAGGACGCATGAAACTCAAAGTCCTAGACCTGTTCAGCGGTATCGGAGGTTTCAGTTTAGGCTTGGAACGTGCTGGCGGATTTGAAACCGTCGCATTCTGCGAGATTGAACCATTCTGCCAGAAGGTTCTGGCGAAACATTGGCCGGGGGTGCCGATCTATGACGATATCAGAGCCGCCGATCATCGGGAGCCAGTGGAACTGGTTACGGCGGGTTTTCCATGTCAAGATATCTCCCGAGCGGGCCGAGGCGCCGGACTTTCCGGGAAGCGTTCAGGACTTTTCTGGCAGGTGCTACGAACCGTTCGCATGGTGGGACGGCCCCGACTGCTGTTGGAGAACGTGGCAGCGCTGCTTGATAACGGGATGGGAACAGTTCTCGGGGCCTTGGCCGAAGTCGGGTATGACGCGCAATGGAATTGCATACGCGCGTGTGACGCCGGTTTGCCGCATCGACGAGAGAGAGTTTGGATTACTGCCAACGCCAACGGTGTGTGGGAATTACAACCGGGTTGGGGCATCGAAGACCAGCGGAGACGGTCTATTTGCGGCATTCAAGAGACGTTACGGACGCTTCCCAATTCCGAGCGAGGTGGAAGCAATAATGGGATACGACGAAGGATGGACGGACTTGGAAACGCCGTCGTCCCTCAGATCCCCGAACTCATTGGAAGAGCCATAATGGAGGCGGATAGCCAATGAAGCTCCCCCGCAACATGCGTCTCACCAAGGACAAGGACGGCAAGCCCCGCCTGATCCGCATCACAGACCCGAAACTGGACGCAAGCGCGAAAATCAGGCAACGCACCAGCAAAAAGCAGAGAGTGGTTAGGAGGACGGTTTAATGCGTGTAGATACGGAAAGTTTACAAATATTCCGCACGAAAATAGGCCGGGTGTTTCCAAAAGAGCCTGATATAAAGGAACTTGATGATTTAAGGAATACGCACAATTATGCATCTAAAGATCGCAAATCGCTGCTGGACGATCTTGATTATTATTTTAGTGTGAGGACCTATTTGGAGCGCAAGAGCAAGGGCGCGCTTGGTGTGTTCGATAAGGTCGGATGCCGAATTATTTGCGAAGAGGGGCTGATAACGCCTCGTTTGGAGATGTTCAAGGACAAAAAACTGCCAGGCATGGGGGCTGCGCTGTTAAGGTATCATCGGGGCGGCCGGGATAAGTCTGACATTCTGAAATTCATTTCGTTCGAGAAGTTAACGATGTCCCCGATTGGCATTGAGTTAGCATTTGGTTTGATTTATCGCATTACGATGGTCTACCTCGACGAAGACGCTGGCAAGAGGGATTTCTTGGCTCATGGCGTGTCAACAGAGTTTTGCGTCGTTCTTGAAAATGGGAGGGCGCGGCTCTTGCGGGAAATGGTCAATAATGCAGGTTATCCGAACAACAATCGTCACGCCAGGTGGATACCATCCAAAGCGCTATGGCGATATCCAATGATCAAACAAAAATCAGAAGAGAGCGTGCATGACGCAGCATCCGCAACGCTCGCTCTTGCATTATCATTGGCGGTTGCGCCGAGCGGCGGCGTGCAAGTGCGGGCGTCAAAGAACGGTAGTACGGCTTTATTTGCGATGTCATCAAATGATGCCAAGAAAATGTTTCCAGCAAGAGAACGTGTTGGTGATTTAGCCAGCGATGGTAAACGCAAGCGGATATGGCATTGGAATAAAGGATGGATTGATAAAAACGGGCGCTCTGTTGCGGGGCATTTCAAGGGCGATAGGGACTTCGAATGGAACGGGTATAGCCTGCACATCAGGCATGATTCGAGCGATGCAGCAGAACTGGCAACGGGTCTCAGCGGAATTGATATGGGCAGGGAGTGGGATGATTTGACGGCCGACGAACAGGCCAGGTATTTAAGTCCGGCGCAGTTTGGCGGTATGGTTGAGCACGTTGCAACACATAAGGATATCCGCAGGATCAACAGAGACCTGAAAGAAGGATGCGAATGATGACATTCCAGCAAGCGGTTGTTGTTTTTATCACTGGCGCACTCATTTGCATCTTGCTCACGCTGGTCATTTTTGCACCGGCACGGGCTGCGGATTGGCCACAAAGCGAATGGAGCAAGCCGGCCCCGCCTCGCTCAGTGGCCAAGCCTCGCCGTCGCTATAAGCCCCGGCCTCGCGTCAAGGGCGCGACATTCCGCAAGCTCAACGGGTTCGTGTGTGCCCGCGAATTTAAGGTGACTGGCGACATCAAGGCGACTGAGGAACGCGCCAAAGAATCGGCCTGGGCGGCGTTCCACGGCGAGGTTAAGTTTGAGTTGGGCGAGCGCTACGCAGATAGCCGTTTTGCCAAAAGGCCGCGTTTTGAGTGTGCCCGATCGACATCAGAAACGCTGGCCAGCAAAACGCTGGAAGCTGTTGGTGGATCGGGCGTGTATAGACACAGGTGCAGACTGCGTGCAGTGGCGTGCAAACCGCCGGAGACAGATTGAGCATGACCTGGGAAACCCTAAACGAAGCCGCGATCGAAGCCGCACGCAAAGGCGGCGCCCGGCAATGGTATATTCTGCGCTGTGATTCGCAGAAGATCGCTAGAGCTATCGAGTTGTTGCCCTACTTCGATTGCATCGCCTTCGTCCCGACTGAGACCAAGATAGTCAAACAGGGCAGCGGCGGTCGTAAACGGGCCGTGGAGCGCCGTCAACCCCTCATGACGGGCTATGTCGTGGCTGGATTTGCAAAAACACCTAGATGGTGGAGTTTGTTTGATCAGCCATGGGTCTATGGCGTATTGACCAGATCAGGTTGGCCAGCAGTCATCCCGCCGTCTGCCCTGGAACGCTGCTATGGCATTCACCACGCCAAGGCGGCATCACTTCCCGGCGCAAAATCCCTCAAGCCAGGCGATACTATCCGCGTCCGTGACGGCGGATTTGCCGGACATGAGGCGCGACTTCTGGAAATTACTGGCAACGAAGGGAAATTTATCCTGGAACTGTTCGGCAAAGCGCACCCGGTCAAGATGCGGTTGTCGGAAGTAGAGGCAGCATAGGGCGAGAATAAACTGTGTCTCTCATGCCTCATGTGTGGGGAATACGCATTTACGCCACAGTCAAAGCCACGAACCAGTGCTAGCTAGGACACTTGTTTTGCGTCAGTCAGCGTCCCTTTTAATCCCCATGGGAGCAATGATGCGACATGATCACTCGCACTATGACGACCGTGGCCCTGGCAGCCGTTCTGGCAATCGGGTCACAACAAGCCTACGCCGCTGATAAACTGGTCGGCGGTCAATGTTGCGCCGATCTCGAGGAGCGCATTGCAGAACTTGAGGCTACGACCGCCCGCAAGGGCAACCGCAAGATGAGCCTCACGGTGAGCGGCCAAGTCAACCAGGCGGTGCTATTCCACGATATGTCGGAAGGCCTGACCAGCGTTCCACAGACCAGCATCATCGGCAACAACGAACTGAGCACCAGCCGTGTGAGGTTCGAAGGTTCGGGCAAGATCAACCAGGATTGGTCAGCTGGCTTTGTGATGGAATTCGGCGCTGGCGATGACATCAGCATCCGCCATCAGGCGCTTTACATCAAGAGCAAAACAGTCGGCGCGATCTGGCTCGGCAGGACATCGACCGGTACGGACGGCATTGCTGAAATTGATCTGAGCAACGCCAACATCGCCGCCACGGCTCTCAATCTCAGCCCGGCCATCGACACGTTCGCACCCGGCGTCAAACTGGTCCCGTCCTTCGATGGCGGCAGACGCGAGCTGGTCAAGTGGCAATCGCCAACCGAGATGCCCATCAATCTCTCGGCATCGATCAGCGACAAAGATACCTACGACGTTGCCATTCGTGGCACCGGAGAAGTCGGGCAGTTTCGTTTGGCCGCCGGCATCGGCTACCGCAAAGACCAGCTTGACGTGATCTGGGCGCCGGGCATTGAGGCACGCACGTTTGCAGGTTCGGCCAGCATCATGCACGTGCCGACCGGTCTGTTCGTTTCAGGCTCAGCCGGACGCATCCAGGCCATGGGCGAAGAGCTACGCGGCTATCACGGCAGATTGGGCTTTGAGCAAAAATTTTCCGCCATGGGCAAGACAACGTTTTTTGCGGAATTTGGTCGGATCGAAATTAATGGCGTGGATGACTATTGGGGCGGCGGTATCGTCCAAGCGATCGACCCGGCAGCCATGGAGGTTTATCTATCAGGCCGCAAATACGACCTCGACGGTGCGGCTCCTGGCATTGTCGATGATGCCACGGTGATCGTTAGCGGGGCTCGTATCCGGTTCTGATGTGACAAAAAAAGTTCAATCAACATCAATTCCAGCATGTTGATTGAGCAAATCAATGCACTGTGGTATCTGATTTGCTCAAGGGACGATGCTCGCCTGATTTGGACCCAATACGCGTAGGTCCCGGAGCACCCCGGCCAACACTCGCATTGGCCACATTAGGGTATTGCGCCCAAAGATAGGTTTTAGTTCACAGCAGCGGCGTGGAAAGCAGACACGCCATCCAGCTTGGTGGAGAAGGCGGGATAGCGACCCGGCGCTAGAGTTGGACCGATCCAATCGGGGACCCATGCGATTTGGGCGCGTGAGGTTAAGCCGGAGTAGCGCCCGGCCTGCTGTGATATGAAACCAAACGGAAATGCCAATGACGCCCCGGCAGGCACTTTCGGCAGAGCTTGACCGCATAATAGCGGACGCTCAAAGAGCAAAGCGCCTGATCGACCTGGACCGAAGACTGACCGAAGATTGTTTTGCAGAGTTTGAGGCGCTCTTATCTCATCAACGCGCTTACGGCCTCGCCGTGTTGCTTATCCATCTGCAAACAGCAAACTCATCAATTGAGTATCATTAATCAATTAGCAATCTATCAACCGCCTAAGTCAGAGCAAGAGACAATGGCAGATGCAAAACAGCCCAAGAAACCAAGGGGCAATCCAGGCGTAAGGCTAAACCCAAGACATGACGAAGCCACGCGCAATAAAATCAAGACTACTCAGCTCATTAAGCGCTTGCAGGGCTTTTCTCTTTCCGAGTTAGACCCCCAAACGCACAAGCCGATTGAGATGAGCGCCACGCAGGTCAACGCAGCCCTTGGTTTGATCAAGAAAACGCTGCCCGATTTGTCATCGATCGACATATCCGGTTTGCTCGACGTGAACCTTACCAAACACGAAGAGGCGATTGACGAACTCGAATGAGCAAGATGTCAGATCGCGAAAAGGCGGTGCGTCAAAAGCTCAAGGACGATTTCCAGCACTACGCCTCAAAATGTTTAAAGCTCAGAAGTAAAGCAGGCTCAATCATTCCGTTCCAGATGAACCGATCGCAACGGTTCCTGCATGAACGGCTAGAAAAGCAACGCAAAGAGAAAGGCAAGGTTCGGGCGCTTGTGTTGAAAGGCCGTCAGGTCGGAATATCAACGTACATCGCGGGCCGTTTCTACTGGCGAACGTCACACACGAAGGGGTTTCGAACCTTCATCCTCACGCACTTAGAGGACGCCACATCCAACCTGTTCGGCATCGCCAAGCGCTACCATGAGAACTGCCCCGATCTCGTCAAGCCTGCAACCAGCGCTTCAAATGCTCGCGAGCTTGTCTTCAATGCGCTCGGATCAGGCTACAAGGTCAGTACTGCCGGTTCAAAGGACGTGGGCCGGTCTGAAACGATTCAGATGTTCCACGGGTCGGAAATGGCATTCTGGCCGAACGCGGATGAGCATAGCGCCGGCATTGGTCAGGCGATTGCCAACGCACCAGGCACAGAGGACATAAGAGAAAGCACCGCCAACGGGATCGGCAATGCCTTTCATGGCCTTTGGAAAGCGGCGGAGCGCGGCGACAGTGAGTTTGAGGCGATCTTCATCCCTTGGTTCTGGCATGAGGAATACGAGACAGACCCGCCCGAAGGCTGGGCGCCACCAGATGAGTTCAAGGAATACCAGGAGATTTACGGCCTCGATGACCGGCAAACCTATTGGGCATTCCTCAAGAACCGTGATCTCAGCGTCATGGCTGGCGGTGGACCTGATGAAATCAACTGGAAGTTCCGACAGGAATACCCGGCCAATGCCGAAGAAGCGTTCCAGACGTCGGGCACAAGCTTTATTTCGGCAATTAGCGTACTCAGGGCGCGCAAAAACAAGGTCGATGTGCCATATGGGCCGATTATCCTCGGCGTTGATCCGGCGCGCGGTGGCGGCGACAAGACGGGCATCATAGATCGGCAGGGCCGCAGGATCGGCGGGCATGTCGCTCTGTTGATCGACCGTGATGACACAATGGCCGTGGCTGGCGAAGTGCAGAGGATAGCCAAGCCGCTCATAGCATTAGGGCTGGCCAAGATCGTTGTAGACATCACCGGGCTCGGCTCGGGCGTTTATGACAGGCTACGCGAAACCATGGGGCAATACGTTGAGGGCGTAAACTTCGCGAGCAGAGCCTATAACCGCGAGGCTTATTCTAACCGGCGCGCTGAAATGTGGGACTTGATGCGGCAGTGGCTAGAAGACCCGGCCGGCGTTCAAGTTCCTGACGATGATATGTTGCAGGCTGATCTGACATCGCCGATCCGTGAGAAAGGCGCCACGCATTTCAATTCATCGGGCCAGCTTGTGCTTGAAAGCAAAGACCACATCAAGGAACGCCTCAACCATTCGCCAGACATTGGAGACGCCGCAGCGTTGACGTTCGCGGTCAACATGGACCTGGTTATGGATGCATGGGGCGAGGATGCGGATCAGAGCAATTGCGGCAACGTTTCGACAGGGTACTAGAGGTTGTAGCGCATGTTTCTAGTGTCAAAATTCCCGGCTCAGTACCACCTTCAGGTTGAAAATAACAGGTAATCGCCAATAATGACAGACGTTGCGGGCTTCGACCTCGCATCAGAGGAAGCCGAAGTCGCACCACAAAAGCCGGGCGTCATCGATCTGGTGCAGCAGCTCCAGAACTTTGCCGAAGAAGGCAATGTGACCGAATATTTCAGCGACGACGAGATGGCCACGCTTGGTGGAAAAGTCGTCCAGGAATATCGCGTAGACAAAGAGAGCCGCTCGGAGTGGGAAGCAACGGCAGAACGCGCAATGAAGATGGCGCGGCAGGTCAAAGAAGGTAAGTCTTGGCCGTGGCCCGGCGCTTCGAACGTCAAATATCCGATGCTGACGACGGCTGCGCTGCAATTCGCGGCCCGCGCCTATCCGGCCATCATGGGTGGGCCTCGCATCGTCAAGGTGAAGGTAGCCGGCAAGGACGATGGCGGCCAGAAAGCAGCCCGCGCAGATCGCGTATCGCAGCACATGAGCTATCAGCTCACGCAGGAACTGCCAGAGTGGGAGGAAGACCTAGACACGCTGCTGCATCAAATACCGGTCGTCGGCTGCGCGTTCCGCAAGGTCTATCACTCGGAGTTATCGGACGCGGGCTTCTGTTCTGATCTCGTGAGTGCGATGGATTTGGTGGTGAACCAAAAGGCCAAGCATCTCGACACGGTGCCGCGCATTACGCACGTGATCACGCTCTATCCATATGAAGTCGAGGAACGCCGTCGGTCTGGCCGCTTCCGCAATGTGGACATTGATTTCAAGACCAACGACGAAGGCGGGGAAGACGAGGAGGCGCCGCAAACGTTCCTGGAGCAGCATCGCTTTTGGGATAGCGACGGCGACGGCCTGGCAGAGCCTTGGGTGATCACGGTGCACGAGGGCACTGAAACGGTTGTGCGCATGACGCCAAACTTTGATCCGAAGAAAATCAAGGCCAACGATCAGGAAATCGTATCAATTCCCCGCAAAAACTACTTTGTGAAAATACCTTTCATTCCTGATCCTGATGGTGGTTTCTATGACATCGGCTTCGGCAAACTGCTGGAGAGCACGTCGGATATCGTAGACACCACCATAAATCAAATGATGGATGCTGGCACGCTCCAGAACGCAGGCGGCGGTCTGATCGGTGGCGGCCTTAAGATGGGCAAGAGCAAGATTACGCGCCGGCCGGGCGAGTATCAGACGGTTGAGGCGGCTGGTTCGGACATCAAGAACGCAATCTATGATTTCCAGCATCCGGGGCCGTCTCAGGTGCTGTTCAATCTGCTCGGTCTGATGATCAATGCTGGCAAGGACATCGCAGCAATTAAGGATGTGCTGACCGGCGACAACGAAAAGACGATGACGGCGACAACCACCATGGCCCTGATTGAACAGGGCCTCAAGGTGTTCTCGGCGATCTTCAAGCGGATTTATCGGTCTCTCACGCAAGAGTTCAAACTGATCTATGCGTGCAACCGGGACTATCTGAGCGAGGAAAAATACTTCGCGTTTCTGGATGAGGAAGGGGCCGTTGCGCCGCAAGATTACGCTGACGATTTGAACGTCCAGCCAAGCGCTGATCCGAACGTCATCACTGATATGCAGAAGATGGTGCGGGCGCAGTTCTTATTGGAACAGGTGCAGAAGGGAAATCCATTCATTGATGGTTTCGAGGCGACGAAGCGGGCGCTTGAAGCGGCTGCGATCGAACGCATTGATGAGGTTCTGAAGCCGCCGCCTGAAGGTCCGAACCCGATAGAGGAGGCAGAGCTTGAACGTGCCGCCATCGAGAACGACAAGCTGGCGGCAGAGGTTAAGAAAACGCTGGCAGAGGCTGAGGCAAAAACAGTCGGCGCTGCAATTGAGGCGATGCAGCCGCCTGAGTTGGTTGATGGTCAGCCGCAGACGGCGGAAGAGCAGCCCAACATGCTGCCAGAGCCGATGATGCCGCAAGAGACTATGCCGGGCGGGCAGATGCCGCCTGAAATGAGCATGCCACCGGAAGTGGGGCCAGAGGTGGACCCTGAAATGCTGGCGCAAATGGAAGCCGAACAGATGGCTATGCAGCAAGGTCAGCCGGGGCCTGAAACCATGCCGATGATGCCGGGTGAGCCGCAATGAGGCTGACACAAGAGACCTATGAAGAGTGGCTTGCAAATCCCGTAACAGAGGCAGTGTTTCGGGTGCTTGTTAAGCTTGAATCAGAAGAGAAGGAAGAGTGGCTTGCGTTGTCGTGGGATCGAGAAAACCCTGATCCTTTAAAATTGGCCTACCACAAGGGGCGAGCAAACGCCTTTCGTGAATTGCTGGTAGCCGATGCAATAGATATCGAGGTACAGCTAAATGCAGACAGTAACTAAGGCGGCGGCCTTGCCCGTCACGCATCTCAACACGTCCGGCCTCACGTGCAAGCAGAACCAAGTGCTTGTGCGCAAGATTGAAGTCAAGGATCGGACGGCCGGCGGTGTCTACATCCCGGAAATCACGAAAGAACGCGACGAACACGCAGCCGACGAAGGCCATCTGATCGATGCGTCTCCGGCTGCATTCAAGGATATCGGATTGCCCGAAGTCGAGCCCGGTTCTATGTGCATTTTCCCGCGCTACGCCGGAAAGAACGTCAAGGGCAACGACGGCGTGAATTACGTGCTTCTCAATGACAAGGACATCCTTGCAGTGAGGGCCGAATAATGGAACAGGAATTTCAGGAACACGAAGAGCCGGAAACCGTTGAGGGCGTTGATGCTTTGCCGGTTGTCGAGGATGAAGGCGGACAGCCCACCGAGAGCGGCGAACCGCAACTTTCAACGGAAGAACGCGCCCGTGCACAAGGCTGGCGCCCCAAGGAAGAATACAACGGCGACCCGGATCGATGGGTTGATGCCGAAGCCTTCGTCAAGCGTGGCGAGCAGGAGCTTCCCGTCGTTCGCGAGCGCAACCGGCACCTTGAAAGCCGGGTGACGGAACTCAATCAGAAGCTCGAGCAGACCGCTAGCACGATCGCGAATATGGAGCGCATGAACCGAATGGCGGTTCAACGTGCCGTGCAGCGTGAGCGTGAGCAACTGGCGCAGGAATACGGCCGCTTGAAAGAGCAGGCCGTTGAGTTCGGCGATGTTGACCAGTTCCGCAATCTGGAAATGCAGGAGCGCCAGCATCTCAGCCAGTTTGACAGCCAGGCGGCGCAAGATTTCGCGCAACAGCAGCCGCAGCAGGCGCCGGCAAACGTCTATGAGATGCCGGAGGTGCAAACGTGGGTGAATGAAAACCCATGGTTTGAGACTAACCGCGAAATGCACAATATGGCGGTCAGTGTTTCGCAGGCGATCGGCGGCGCTAACCCGACAATGCCGATGGCCGACGTGCTGAAACAAACGGCGCAGCGTATGCGCGCGATTTACCCCGACAAGTTCGGGGGATCATCGCAGCCGCAGCGCCCATCAATGCCATCGGTGGAAGGTTCCGCGTCCCGTGGCGCCGCTGTCAGGCAGAGCACGCGCGGTGCAGCACAGTTGCCTCCTGAAGCACGCAAGCAGGGCCAAGAGTTCGTCAGTGATGGCCTGTTTAAAAATCTCGATGAATACGCTAGGAGCTATTTCGAGCAGGGGGACGCATAAATGAGCGACCAAATCGAACTTGAATCCCGTGGCCGTGGCAGGCCGTCCCGCAAGGAAGAAGAGAGGACGGAGCGCCGCAGACGCGAAAACCACGGAATACGTCGTGATCCCTTAGCCGTAGTCGGAGAGAAAGACCCGAACTACGTTTATCGTTGGATCAACGACAACAATCATGGCCGCGTCCATAGCATGACAGTCGAAGACGACTGGGATGTCGTGAGCACCGAGGAAATGGGCTCAAAGGACAAGGGAACCGGAACGGTTCTCGAACGGCCGGTTGATCGCCAGGGTATGAAGGCGATCTTGGTGAAAAAGCGTAAAGACTGGTATGACCACGACAAGCGCAAGGAACAAGGACAGGTTGACGATCTTGAAGAGCAACTCAAGCACGCTGACCACGGCGCAGATGGTCTCGGCACTGGCGAGGGATACGTCCCCGTTGGTGGGATCTCCATCGGCCAGCGATAAGCGGCCCTAATCACGGACTTACAACATGGCAAACACTGACACGCCACGGGGCTTGCGTCCCGTGAGTGATATGTCTGGCGCGCCCTATAATGGGGCCGTCATGCGCTGTTACGTTCCTTCATCGGACTCGACGGCGATTTATCTTGGTGGACTGGTCAAGCCGGCCGGCTCGGGCGATGCAGGCGGCGTTTTGAGCGTCACCGGCAACGTTTCGACCGGAGATGCGGTGCTTGGCGTTGTGACAGGCGTTGAACCTGTCACGCGCGAATCGACCATCTATCGGGCGGCATCAACTGCACGTTACGTCTACGTGGCTTCTGATCCGAATGCACTATTCGAAGTGCAAGATGATTCGGACGGCGGCGCGCTGGCGGTGACTGCGATTGGCAACTCTGCCGATTTGACCGGCTTCACATCCGGCTCAACCGGCACGGGTCTGTCAGCCATCGAAATCGACAGCTCTACCGTTACCGCCTCCGGTGACGGCACGCAAGATGTGGTAATCCTCGGATACGTGCAACGCCCGGATAATGAGGTAGCCGCAAACGCGAAACTCTTGGTGCGTCTCAACAACCATTTCTTGGTTGACGCTCAAGCCGGCGCATAGGGGATAATGATATGGCTGGAACTATTACGACTGGCAATCATCCCGCCGCGCTTTGGCCGGGTGTGCACAAATTCTGGGGGATGAGCTACGGCGAACACCCCAAAGAATGGGCGATGATCTTTGATGAATCGAAGTCATCGAAGAACTACGAAGAGGATGTCGAAACCACCAGCTTCGGCTTGGCTCCGGTAAAGAGCCAGGGCGGCGCGGTCAGTTACGACAGCCACCAGCAGGGCAACACAACGCGCTACACGCACGTTGTTTATGGTCTCGGCTGGATCGTCACCCGCGAAGAGCGGGAAGACAACCTCTACAAGACCAGCGCTTTCAAGCGCACCAAGGCTCTGGCGTTTTCGATGCGCCAGACCGAAGAGGTGGTCGCGGCGAACGTGATCAACCGGGCCTTCAATTCGTCTTATGTCAGCGGCGATGCGAAGGAAATGATCGCAACTGATCACCCAACGCTTGACGGCACGCAATCCAATGAGATCGCCACAGCGGCGGACTTGTCTGAAGCAGCGCTTGAAAGCCTCGTGATCCAGATCGGCCAGGCTAAGAACTCGCGAGGCCTCCGTGTTGCGATCCAGCCTAAAAAGCTGATCGTGCCGGTTGACTTGCAGTTTGAAGCGGAACGCATCTTGCGCTCTGAGCTTCAGGTTGGAACGGCAAACAACGACGTTAACGCAATCAAGTCCATGGGCTTGTTCCAGGATGGCGTTGTCGTCAACCACTACCTGACCGATACGGACGCATTCTTCATCAAAACAAATGCCCCGGACGGGCTGCGTCGATTTACGCGGCGTGGCACCGACTTCACCCGCGACAATGATTTTGACACGGACAACGCCAAGGCGAAATCGACGATGCGGTTTTCGGTCGGTTGGACTGAATGGCGTGCCATCTATGGCTCACCGGGAGCTTGATGCATGGTCGCTGTAACCAGAACCGCTGGCGGCTATGGTGTTGGTGATGGGCCTACCGGGCGCGTCACCAATGCCGGCGGGACGTACTACATGGCCTATTCGTTTGATCCAACATCGGCAAGCCAGGTGCTGCTTGGGTACATCCCCGACGGCGCGATTGTGGTTGATGTGCTCGGCAAGGGCGGTGCGACAGGTGGCACCAATCCGACCGTTGACATTGGCACATCTGGCGATGATGACGGGTTTGCAAACGAACTCGACTGTGATGCAGGCACATCGTCTGCATTGGTAGCGGGAACAACCGGCGCACTGCATGGCACGGCTGTTTCAGGTGTCACGGCAGTATATGGCAAGGTTGGTGCTTCGGCTGCGACAGGCGGCACACACACCGGCTTTATCGTCTACACGGTGAGCTAATGGCTACCTCCGGCGTCATAACGTTTTCGAAGAATGCGGGGGAGACGGTAACGTTTGCCCTGAAACTCATCGGATCGCTCAACGCCCACGACCAGACCGTCAATGCTAACGACATGGCTGACGGTCTGGTCATGCTGAATTTGATGCTCAAGGAATGGCAGACAACCGGGCCCAATCTATGGCGTGCCGAACGTGGTTCTGTTGCGCTGGTGAGCGACACGGCAACCTATACGCTCTTGCCGAGGCCGGTGAAGGTCTACTCCGTCAGATACCGCGACACCAGCGGCCGTGATTTGCCGATGCATGAGCTAACCGGCGAAGAATATGACGAGCAGCCGCTAAAATCGAATAACGGCATTCCAACCACCTACTGGCTTGACAAGGGCACGGCGGCAACCACGATCACAACGTGGCCGGTGCTCAAGACGGCGACCACGCAAACGCTGCAATATACCTATCAGCGCGTTGTCGAGGATATCACGACATCGATTGATGATTTAGACGTGCCGCAAGAGGCACTGCCGGTGGTGACGTATAATTTGGCGGCGCGGCTTCTTGATATGGACGGCGACAGCACGCCAACCGCGCAACGGATCATTGCGCGAGCCGAACAGATGCGGGCGCAATACGACGCCTTCGACCGTGAGCAGTTTGTGAGGTTCCAGCCTGACATGGAGATGTATCGATGAGCGATCAGGTAAAAGTAACGTTCGGCGCGACCGGAACGTCTGACGTGTTTGAGACGGCGCGCGGCGAGGTGCCGATGTACTATATAACCGGGTTCGGCGTCGGGTCTGTTCGGCTGGAAGTGCAGATTAAGGGTGATTGGCTTCCTGCTTCTGCGGATGTTACAGCTGACATGACCGTTGTTGCAGAGCCGTTTACCGGGTTCACCCGCCACGCGCGTTCATGGCGCCTCAACTGCACAGCCTACACCTCCGGCGATATCGTAGGCTACATTGGCTAGTTATGGCTATATCGCAGGCGATCACTGGGTTATCTGCGATGAATGCGGGTTCAAGGTGCGCTCATCGCAGACACGGCTGCGATGGGACAATCGCCTCGTGTGCCTCAAGGATTGGGAGCCGCGCCACCCGCAAGAGTTCGTGCGTGGGCGCAAGGACAAGCAGCGCGTAAACAATCCCCGGCCGGAGCCGGCGGATGTGTTTCTTCAACTGAACCAAATCACAGAGGACAATCTTGAAGGCTTGCCGGTTGATCGGGTGCTGGAACCGGCCGCCGCGTCGATCACATACACGACCGCCGCGCCAACTATCCCGATATTTGTAGCAAGCGGGTCGATCACTTACACGGGTCAGGTGCCGTTCGTCGTTGTTGACGACATTCTGCGTCCGGCATCGGCCAGCATTGAGTATTCAACATCCGCGCCGTCTGTTGTCATCGGCATCAACGTCTTGCCTGCATCCGCGTCGATCAAATACACGACAGCGGCGCCGAACGTGTTCGTTGATCAGTTGCCGAAGCCAGCGGCGGCAAGCATTGAGTACACGACGGCGGCGCCAAGTATCGTTGTTGATCAGATCATCAGTCCGGCAGCCGAAGCGATCACTTATGCAACGGCCGCACCGGTCACTGTAATTAATCAGATCATCAGCCCAGCCGCGGCCAGTATCGAGTACAGCACAGCAGCGCCGAACGCGGTGGCCAGCATCACGGTTACACCGGCCGCCGCGTCGATTACCTACACCGGCCAAACGCCAACGATCCTCAACGGGGATACCATGGCGGATGGCTCCAGCAATCAATACGTTGACGAGTCCGGCAACTCTTACGGCATCGTTTAAGGAGCAGACATGGCAGCTGACGCATGGGTGGTCTACAACAAGACCAAGGAATACATCGGAGACGGGACGATCGACCTCGACGCGGGAGATGCGTTTTTTTCTGTCATCCTCGTGACAAGTGGCTACACACCTGCACTGACGCATTCGACATATGCGGACGTGTCAGCAAACGAAGTCGCGAACGGCAACGGCTACACGACTGGCGGCGATTTTCCCGGCACCGTGACTTGGACGGAATCAAGTGGCACGGTCACATTCGACAGTGTAGACCCGGCATGGACAGCTTCGGGCGGTTCGATTACCGCGCGTTATGCGGTGTTGGTGCATGTCGCGGCTGGTTCCGGCGTTCCGCAGTCAACCGACAAGATCATGGCCTATTGCCTTCTCGACAACGCGCCGGCCGATGTCACAGCGGTTGATGGTGCCGACTTCACCATCCAGCTTGCTGCTGGCGGGTATTTCCAGGTGGCTAGTGCCTAATGGCAGATGTCAGATGGAAAGATAAGTCAGCAATCGCGCTGGCTCTTACCGACAGGTTTCCTGTTACGGATGTCTCAGAGAGCAACACGGACGGATATGCTACGCCGTCTGATGTGTTGGGCCTCGGTCTAGGCCAACATACTATTTGGGTGCCGGCCGTTGGCATGACATCGGCAGCAACCAACGGTGCTGCCGATGGGTCATATGAAACAACGACTAATGCCGTGAACATCCAAACCAAGGATTTTGACGACAGCACAGAAGAGTATATCCATTTTCAAATACAGATGCCGAAGAGTTGGGACGAAGGCACTTTGTTTGCTCAATTCGTATGGCGAACAACGGCAACGAGTGGAAACTGCATTTGGGCGATCCAGGCGGTAGCGTTCGCTAATTCCGATGCGCTGGATACTGCATTTGGCACAGCACAAACGGTTACAGATGCCGCTGAAGCAACAGCCGGTGACGTTATCATCACAGATGAAACTAGTGCAATGACGGTTGCAGGCACGCCAGGTGCAGAGGAATTAGTGGCGTTCCGGGTTTATAGAGATGCAGACAATGGGTCGGACACTATGACCGGTGATGCGCAGCTTTTGGGTGTCAAAATCCATTACACGATCGATGCGGTGAACGACTCATGACGCTATATGCTAAGGTTGTAGACGGCGCGATTGTTTCGCGTGAAAACAAAGTTGATCCTGTGTCTAAAACGGCATCGGACGGAGGTCCGACTTGGCGCCCGATCGTACATGATTCACAGCCTGCCTATGATTTTATAACGCAGGAAATTCAATCTGCAAACGTTATAAATCAGACTGAAGTTCGCGTTACCTATACGGCGGTGGACAAACCTATTGAAACGGCAAGAGCGAATTTGATTGCTCAGATAAATTCTGATGCCGGTGCGCTTATCTTAGAAATTATGCCAGAATATAAACAGCGAAACGCTTTGGCGCTTGGTCTTGATCTTGTTACGACATATGGGTCTGACCCGGCGTCGTGGCCAGCGGAGGGATTTGCTGCCTATCAGGCACACTCGGCAAATTGGCTTGCAATTTCAGCGATTCGTGACGTTAGCAACGCGGCCACTGCATCCGTTGATGAGGCGGCATCTGTTGATGCTATGCGTTTGATCTATAGCGGGATTGTGTGGCCCTGATGCTCAAGCAAATCGCACTTGGAACAGCTTCAAACCCGGCGCGTCATGGATATGACGGCAACACGCGGTTGATTAACTGTTACGCAGAAAAGGCCGGACCGGAGGGTAAGATTCAATGGCCTATCTATGCATCTGATGGGCTTACGGATTTTGCAACTCTAAACGGTGGCGGTGCTGTTCGGGCGATGTTTTCAACCTACACTGACCTTTATGTGGTATCCGGCCGTTTGCTGTTTCGTGTAACGCCAAGCGGAGCTGTGTTCGCGCTCGGTGGCGTGCCGACTGACGGGCCGGTCTATATGGCTCAGAACAGCCGCGAAGCGGGGCATGAAATAGGGGTCGCATCTGATGGCTTCTTTGGCATAATACAAAACAACAAGTTTTTGCAATATCAAGATTCAGCTCTGAGAGGGCCGAGTTCGATATCTGTTATCGATGGATATGCTATTACCAGTGCCGCCAACGGTTATTGGCAGGTCTCAGGGCAGAATAATATGCGATCTTGGGACGCGCTTGAGACGGCCAACGCGGAAAGCTATCCTGATGAGATTGCGCGAACGTTTGTGCATGAGCGTGAAATAATGTTTTTCGGCTCGGAGTCTATAGAGTGGTGGCAGAACACCGGCTCAGCAGATTTCAGCTTTGCGCGTGTTACCACCAAGCAGATCGGTTGTGCATCTGGCTCAAGCGTGGCGCGTATCGGTGAAACCGTTTGTTGGATTGATCATGACAACCAGGTTCGGGCGCGAACCGGCTACAATGGCAAGATCATCTCAACTGGTGCAGTAGTCCGCGCGATTAGCGAAACTTCGGACAAATCAACAATAAAAGGTTTCGGATGGTCAAGCGGAGATCATGCTTTCTATGCGATACGCTCGGCGTCGTGGTGCTGGGTCTATGATCTATACACCGGATACTGGCACGAGCGACAGAGTTATGGATCGGCCACTTGGAGAGTTTCTGATATTGCCAAGTTTGATGGTCGCCTGATCGCAGGAGACGCGACAACGGGAAATCTTTACGTTATGAGTAGTACAGCATATTCCGAGTCTGAAAATCCGCTTGAAATGATCATCCAGCCGCCGGCGGTGCATGCTTACCCACAAGGGCTCAAGATACGCCGGGCGTTCCTCGATGTCATTCCAGGCGTTGGCACGGTGTCGTCTGACACGGATGATGCAAACCCGGATTTGATTGTCCGGCACTCGTTTGATGGCGGGCTGAACTGGTCAGCAGAGCGCCATGAACCGATAGGGGCTGCTGGCAAGCGCCTGACGCGGGTCCGCATGAAGAACTTTGGCAAGTCAGGTGAAGACGGGTTTCAGTTTCAGTTTCGAGTGAGTGCGAATGTGATCAAGGGCGTCACGGGTTTTGCCGTTGACGCCGAACCATTGAGGGCATGACGAAATGGCTACGTCTTTGCCGCCACTACCGCAATCCGACAACATCCCGCCAGAGCTTCTGGCATGGCTTCGGCGGGTTGAAATCATTATCAGAGAATTGCAGGAGGCCGGATCATGAGCTTTTTGGATTCTCTCAGCGGGGCCAGCCAGCGCCGCGATATGCGCAATGCAGGGGCTGCCTTTGCAGACGGCCATGCGGGCGCTACGCGGCACTGGCAGAATGCTTCAAGCAGCGCCAAGAATTACCTGACACCATACCAGCAGCGCGGTGATGCAGCCTACCAGCAATATTCTGACGCGATCGGCGTCAACGGAAACGCGCTGCAAAGCAAATACTGGGACAACTACCAAGCTGACCCGCAGCGCGGCTACGATGAAAACCGTGCGGTGGATGCCGTCAATCGGTCGATGGCAGCCCGCGGCATGTCGAAAAGCGGGTTTGGAGCTTTGGCGGGCGCGCGGGCCGGCATGGATGCGGGACGTTCCTACACAACCGAACGGCTCAACCGTCTGCAGGGGCTCGGGGCGCAGGGCATGGGGGCCGCCAATCAGCTTGCCAACATCGACATGACGACGGGGCAGGGTCTCGCCGGTCTCGATATGGCGCTTGGGCAAAGCAACGCTGGCATGCACATGGGCATGGCTGGAACGCGCAACGCTGGCTGGAATAACGCTATGCAGTTCGGCGGTTCGTTGGTCAGTGGCATGACGCCCGGAGAGTCTGGTCAATCTCCTTTCGGCAACATGCTGACCGGCCTGAAACACCTGGGGGTGATATGATGGTCAACTATCTCCTGCCGCAAAGCGCACTCACGATCAATGCTGCGCCGATGACGAACGCGCTCAACCAGTATCGCCAAGGCATGAACCAGCAGTTCCAGGCTGAGAGGCAGGCGGATTGGCGCAAAAAGGACATGGACTGGCGCCAGTCGCAGGCCAACAAGGCAGAAGCGAACAGTCTTAGGAATTACAATCTGCAAGCGAAGCAATTCGAATTTCAGAGGCAGAAAGCATCGCAAGGACCGGCGCGGCCTTGGTGGGCCGGTCCTCAAGGACAAGTCGATCCTGCAATGGCGCGTTATAGGGAGATCGGCAAGCCGACAACTAACGTGAATGTTGGTGCGGGTGAGACTGCTTATGACAAAGAACTGGGCAAGCAGAACGCGAAACTGTTCACGGAAAGCCAGAAGTCAGGAGCGACGGCGCAGCGAGATTTGAACAATCTACGTGTGATGCGCAATGCAATGTCAGACCCGAACCTCTACACCGGCACAGGTGGCAACACCGTTCAGACGATAAAGAAGGCAGCGCAAACGCTCTTTGGTGTTCCAGTGGCCGGCGTATCATCCGGCGAGGTGGTGCAAAATCTTGCCAAGGGGATTGCGGTTTCGCTCAAGGATAATCTGCCGGGGCCTATGTCGGATTCAGATCGGCGGTTTTTGGTCGAGATGGCGCCCGGCCTGGCAAATTCACCAGATGGAAACAGACAGATCATTGCTCTCGGCATGCTCCAAAAGGAATACCAGATTGCAAAGTCGAAAGCGGCTAGAGAATATGCGCGCCAAAACCGTGGCCGGATTGATGCGGGTGTATATCAAGCACTCGGTGAAGTGGATCAAAGATTTGCGCAGCAGTTTTCAGGCTTGATCGCTCAGCTTCGCGCAGCGGGCGAAGAACCTCCACGATCGCCTACTGCTGGCGTTCCGATCGGCGCACTTCGCAGCCAGTACGGGCTTGAATGATGGCTGATTTCGAGAAGATCGACAGAAACCTGAAACGCATGTTCGAGGCTAAGGCGCCTGATGAGCATGTGTCGGCGTATCTTGCTTCGGAAGGTGTCACGGCCGAGCAGGTGTCGCAATGGAAGCAGCAACCTAAAACGGCATATGAGGAATATGTAAAGCCGGTTGTCGATAGCGCTGCGGGAATGGCGCAAAGCGCCTACACGGCAGTTGCCGGCAAGCATGATCCGAAATTCAAGAGCCTGCCAAGCATCGAGGATGCATCAGGCATAATCGATCCTTATGCAGAAATGTCCGGCGCGAATGATGCCGGTTATGCTGACATATATCAGAAGTCTCTTGGCGACAGGTTTATGCGCCGGTTTAAGGATTCCAACGGTTACGAAATTATCGAGTTTCGCGGTCAGGATGGCAAGCCACAGCAAGCCTATGTCAATAAACCGGGGCTCGATAGCAAGGATGTAAACCGGGCGATTGGCTCGGCACTGCCTTACATGGCGACGGCGTATGGTGTCGGTAAGGTGGCTGGCGGCCTTGGTACGAGGGGCAACATGATTGCGCAAGGTATTGGCGCAGCCGGCACGAGCGTTGCGCAGGACGTTGCGGCTCGAAGTCTTGGCTCTAAGCAGCCTCGTGATACGACACGTGCGGCTGTATCCGGCGTGCTCGGCGCAGGCGGCGAATTGCTCGGTCGCGTGGCAGGTCCGTTCATCCGCCGAATGATCGGCGATCGTTCTCTAGTTACGCCGGATGGAAAACTGACGCCACGCGGGAAGGCGTTGCTTGAGAGGAACGGCATCGATCCAAATCTGGTTGATGCCGATCTGGCCAAGGAATTCAAGCGGCAGGCCACAAACGCGCTAGACCCGGCGGAAGCTCTGGTCAAATCACAAACCGATCGCTTCGGCATCCCGACAACCAAGGGACAGCGCACGAACGATCCGCAGATGCTCTTGATTGAAAAGGACATCCGCGCTGGTACGCTTGGCCCACAGGCGAAAGAGAGCCTGCGCAATCTGGATGATGCGCAAAAAGCCGCGATTGACCGGGCCGCAAGAGGCGAAGCCGGTGGCGATGCTGGAACCAACGTGATCGCGCCGAGACTTGCGCCGGGGCGCGGCGTGCAAGATCAGGGCGGTGACGTTCTCGGGGCGGGCGTCAAGCAAGGTCTCGACGCGGCCAAGGGCCGGATCAACGCGCTTGAAAATAGGGCTTGGCAAGGAACCGAAAACATTGCGCCCCGCTCGGGGGCCTTCGATGCGCTGCCGGATTTCGTTCAAAAGGCGTTAGGACCTCGGCGCGTCGATGATCGTTTGACGCCAGCTGCGCACTCAATGGCAAAGGAGCTGGACGCCTATATAAAGGGCCGGGCAGGCATCAACCCAGAAGCACCGGAAGTGCTAGGGCAGCAATCCATCCGATACATCGATGAGATGCGCCGCAGGCTCATGGCCATGAAGGATGGCGCGGCGCCGGGTGCCGATGCTGTAGCCGCCAAGGCAATATATCGGGCTTACGACGACTGGATGGTGGACGCTGCCGAAAAAAACCTTCTGACAGGATCGCCAGGCGCCGCTCAAGCTGTTCTCAATGCCAGACGTACAACGGCCGAACTTAGGGGGATTTTGCAGCCGCGATTGAACGGCAAGAAAACACCGGCAGCACGCATACTTGAAAAGGTTGGGGACGCACAGACGGGTGAAGAAGCGCTAAAGGCACTGCTTGGCGCATCTGGCCCCAAGGCATCGCTACCGGCCGGTGCCGTTGATGCCGTGAAACGGTACAAGGCAGCAGCTACACAACTTGGCGGAAAAGCGGGCAAAGACGCATGGAACGATGTTCGTTTGGCCCATTGGCTAAAGCTGGTGGTTGGCAAAAATGGTCAAATGCTGCCAAATCAAACACTCATCACATCGGTGGAAACGGCGTTCGCCAACCAACGCAGCCTGATGAATGTGCTCTATAGTAAAAATGAGCAGACATTGATGCGCCAGCTCGCGCAGGCACTCAAAAGCGCGACGCCGAAAGATCCAAATCCACCGGGATCAGGAACGGCTGTGCGCAGTCTGTTCCCGCAAATGGTGCAAGACACATTGAAAGCGCAACAGCAGCGCTACACGTTCGGATCGAAGGGCCAACGCCACAAAATATTGATTGCCAGGATATACCGGGCACTGGCCAAGGTGGTGCCGCCAATGCTGGAGAAGAATTTCGGTGGTGCAACCGCATCGAAAGTCACGACGCAGGCGTTGACGCCAAAAGCACCTAGCCTTGCGGGTTATGCAACAGCTTTCTCACCAGCAGCAACGACCGATAGGACAGCGGATTTCGCTGCACCTCCGAATTCCCTCACGAGACGGTGATAGCTGCCAAAAGAGCGATCAATCCGCTGGCGACCAATGGCGAAAGACAATAGAGGTTGCTCCATTCGTCTTGTTGTATGTTGTGCCATGCATGGCGGAGTTCTATGACCTTGTGAACGGCCATGCCGGGAACGAGAACAATCTGCCAGCACAGTGCGTACTTGGCCCACTCTGGTTGCCTATAGAGAAGTGCAAGCAAGGCCGCCGCAGTCGTTAGCCCCCATAGCACCAAAACTAATAAAGCACAGTTGATCACCTTGCGGCGAAATGCTTTGGGTTTGTGCAAGTCGATGGCGTTTGCGTTTGTCATAAATTCAGCCTCGCCCGCTTGTAGCGGCAATATGCGGAGCAAATATGCCCGATAGCACACTGATCTTCAAGCCCGGGTTTCGTGTTACCGACGAAAACGGAACGCCGCAAAGCGGGGCAACGCTGGAGTTCTATGACGCCGGCACAAGCAATTCGCGCGCGGTCTTCACAGACAGCAGTCTCAGCACATCGGCCGGCTCAACGGTCACGTGTGACGCGGGCGGCTACCCTGAAGTGTCATCGGTCAAGGCGCTGCTCTACACCGGCAGTACGGCCTATAAGATCATTGCCAAGAAGTCGGACGCCACTACGCTATGGTCGCACGACAATATTCTTGGTGCGCTCGACACGTCGTCATTCCTCACCGGCAGCGTGACAGCATCGACACCAGTTGGCGCGACCGCATCTAATAAAACGTTTGTCGCTGCTGACGCTGGCGAACTATGGAACTTTGACTGCTCTGGCGCATCTATCAGCGTAACGCTCGAGGATGCCGTAACAGCTGGCGACGGCTGGCGCATTGGAATCAGGCACGCCGGAACCGCTAACGTCATCAATATTCGCGGCGCCGGTTCTGACACGATCAAAGGACCGGGATATTCGGGCGCATCTGCTATCACGTTGCGCGGTCTTGGTGAAACCGTTTGGTTGTCATGTGATGGGTCGGGGTTCTCCGTTGATACGTATGTTCCTGCCCTGATAACCAGAGATCTTGCAACAATCGCAGTTGAGGGCCGCCAGTCAGCCCCGGCAGTGTCCCCAATTGCAGGACAGAGATGGATATTAGAATCGTCACCTAGTGGGGATTGGAGTGGTTTTTCAGAAAATGATATTGTCGAATATGACGGAGTAGGCAATTATATCCAGTACACGCCCGCAAGCGATTGCGGTTGGATTGCATATGTAAAAGATGAAGACATAAACACTCAATATCAGGGCTCCGCTTGGGTAGATTGGGATGGAGTTATCAAGACATTATCGGTGCTACATCTGCAAGAGCGTCAAACGAGCGGCACGTCAGGCGGAACTTTAACGGCTGGATCATACGTAACTCGTGATCTAAACACGGCGGTGGTTAACGGTATATCGGGGGCTTCACTTGCCAGCAGTCAGTTTACTTTGCCAGCGGGTACATATCGCCTTCTCGGCATGGCTGTTGCTATGAAAATAGACTATAATAGAACGCAAATATACAACGTTACAGATGCATCTGTTACACTAAACGGAACAACGGAATATACAAATTCGGCATCGCTAATAACGACAAAATCGTTTGTTGTTGGAACCTTTGTTATTGCGTCAGAGAAAACATTTGAGCTTCGGCAACGGTCGTCGTCATCATATGCAACAGATGGCAGGGGGCCGCCGGCTAATTTCAGCCAACCGGAAATATACGCTGATGTCATCATAGAAAAGGTAATATGATGCGGTATGTAATACTAAACGAAGACGGCGTTGTGAAAACCATGTTTTTAGAATCGCCACCACAACACGCCGTATCCGCCCCTGATTTCGTCGAACCTGGTTACAGATTGGTCGATGGCGAATTTATCGCGCCTTTGATTGACATTGAAACAATGCGAAAGAGGGCAGTCACTCAAGTCAACAACCTATACGCAAGCATTCGAAAAGAAACTCCAGGCGTGCCATATGCTGAAAAGCAAATAGAAGCCTTGGAGGTTATTCGAATGGTTGAGCGGGGAGAAAACCCAAATGGGATAAGCGCCTCGGAGATGATGGAGGCGTTTCCTGTTTTGTCAGCATCAGTAGGAACAGAAGTGGACACACTTAGCGATGCGGCCGCCCTGATTCTGAAAAGACACAAGCAAGCATCAATATTTGACAATGAAATTGAGTCCATAAGACTGAGAGCGAAAAAAGATATAAGGTCTGCGTTGAGTTTGGCAGACATAGAAGCCGCGTACCATAAAGCAATTAATGCTTTGGAGGCATTAGCGGACAATGGCGGATGATCTAATAGAATGGAAAAAACGATTGGGCGCTCGCAGTCATACCACTAGAGAACTGCGGACGATCGAAAAAAACATTCAACTCGATGTATCAGATATGGATCGGCTCAAAGCTCGCGTTGAGGATATAGCAGCAAGATTGTTGGTGATTGAAAATCGACCAGAGCCATTGATGCCGGTTGCGGCTAACGATGTAATCGCAGTGCCAAAAGGGCTTGGTGATCTGCTCGAACGAGTGCTTTGTGTCGAAACCAATATGGCGAGCCAAGTTGACATAGATGCGCTTGCCAGCATCATAGGCGACATTGGTAATGCGGCCATGACGCATGGCGGCGTACTTAGCAAACGTATCGACGCACTAGAAGCGCGTGTCTCAAATCTTCCATCGGATCTGCTGGCTGAAGTCGGGCGTGCACAAGCGGAACTGAGAGCGCGCCGGACTTAACAGGCGAAGGATAATCCATGGCTAGATCATCAATCAACGCAAGCCATCTGTCTCTTACTGCCATCGCGTACATCATTGCCGGTTGCTCGGCGGTTCTCACTGGCATTTTCGGCTCGACGTTCGGCGGCGAAAGTTGGGTGCTGTCCTCGATCTGCTTTCTGATGTTCTTCTGCATCTCATTGCTTTCGCCGCTTCTGTTCAACGCTCTTACTAAATCGGTATTGCAGCAGAACTGGGGAAAGATAGCGGTTTTTTTCTTGTTCGGATTGTTCTTCTTCGCAACCGACGTGATCACAAACGCCGGCACGGTTGCCCTGTTCCGCAAGGCGGATCTTGTGCGCACGGACAATCAGAACGACAAGGCCAAAAACGCACGCAATGAGGTCTCGCGCATCGAGAAGGACATGGCCACTATCAAAGCAACGGTCGCATGGAAAGGCGTCTACGTTGGAGAAAGCGGCACGCGCTATCCGCTGACCGACCCGACCGCCTTCGATGAGCAAATCAGGTTGCAGGAAAAACTCGTGAGCCAGGAAGCGGCGCGGGTTGAGTGTGGTTCGAAATGCGAAGAGCGCCAGCGTAAGCTGAAAGAGTTGTTGGCGGCACGGGCTAATGCGGTTGAGCGCACCGGCCTGCAAAACCAATACCGAACGCTTGATATAGAGCTGAAAGAAGCCAAGGCCGCAGCAGCGGAAACGCCAACGCAAGCCTCCGCCGCGCTCGAGCACGCGCGCAATGTTGCCGCCGCCTTCACATTGCAGATCGAGCCTGACAAGAAATCGCGGTTCTGGGCAAACTACGGGCTTAGTGCATGGGGGGGGCTTGCCACGTCGCTGGCGTCGATCGCTGCGGCCATTCTGCTTGCGGCTTCATCGTTTGGGGCGTGGCGCCAACAGCAAGAGTATGAACAGCCTATCGAGGCGCGCAATCCATACTTACAGGACATGCGGCCAGTGTATGACGGCGGTTCACTATCTCAGACGTTTGTATTGCAGGAGGGTGACGGAATCGAAGCGATGCGAATTGCATTGCGCCGACTGGCGGAACGCAACCAATCTTGCACGGCATAGGTGATAAATGTTTGCTTTCCCGGTTCTTCATTTCGGCGGTCTTGTTGGTTCAGTTGGTTCAACGGTTCTCGATGTGGAATATGCAGATGGATCAAGCGGAACGCACGATTTAGCATCATCCGATCTTGTGCTGACTTATACAGACCCTGATGTGCATCGGATTACACCGCAAGGTGTCGTTACTGTCGATGTTGATATTTGGGGCGCTGCAGGAGGATGGGGGCAAAATGTAAGCGTTACGACAAAGGCTGGGGCGGGCGCAAAGGTATCAATTACAGGTTTAACGCTGACAGGCGGTGTCGAATATGTGGCTTTGGTAGGTCAGGGGGGCCAAAGAGGCAGCGCAACATCTGTATCAGGTGGATTCCCTGACGGCGGAGATCATCAGGGTGTGACATATGCTTCACAAGTGCGCGGGACGGGTGGCGGCTCGTCTCGGTTCGCGTTGGCAAGCGATCTGGTTGATGGCGGTGTGGATTTGGCAGATTGGAATGATTCATCAAGCACTTATTTGGCTATTGCCGCTGGTGGCGGTGGAGCGTCTGCCGGATATGGCGGGCACGGCGGCGCTGGTGGTGCTGATACCGGCGAAGATGGCGGCGACTTTACACCTTACGATTTAGGCGGACATGGGGGCACGCAATCGGCAGGTGGTGCGGGGCAGACCGGAAGAACTGGAACGGGTGGCAGTGGTGGAAAATATGCTGGCGGTGATAGCCAAACCGCATCAAACGATGCGGCCGGAACAGGTGGCGGCGGTTATTATGGGGGCGGTTCCGGCGGGGGTTATTTCGGCGGCGGTGGTGGCGGATCGTCTTTACTTGATGGATCACTTTCAGGAAGTCGAACAGGCGGAACAAGCGATACAGCGCCGACTGGTCAACCTGCTAGTTATCCAAATGCTGGTAACGCAAATTCTTTATCTGTCGGATACAACGGCGTCATAGTTATATCATTGGCGGCATAGAAATGAACATCACCGATCACAAGCTAGACGGCGCCCGCTACGATCAAACGGCGCACATCGGCGATGTCATCGAACCGACACTGATTGTCGTGCACGGCACCGGCACGAGGATTGATAAGGGAGCAGCGGTTGACTACTGTAAGCAGAATAACCGCAAGGTCGCCTATCACATCATTATTGAGCGCGACGGCGAGGTTGTGCAATTGGCGCCGCTCAATCGCAGGGTAAACCATGCCGGCCGGTCAAGCTGGAAGGGCCGCCAGTGGTGCAACAGTTTCTCGATCTCGATCGGGCTTGTTGATCCAGGCAAGTTGAAGGGCACGCCAAAGAAGGCGATGTCGTTTTATCGCGAGTGGTTTACCGAGTTCGACGGATTGCAGGCCAAAGACACGCCACACCATGGCCGGGGCCACATCTGGCTACCCTACACGCCAGAACAGCACGCCGCGATCAATGAGGTTGTGGCGGCGATAAAGGCCGCATATCCCGGCATTGACATTGCAGGCCACTACCAGGTCTCGCCAGGCCGCAAGATTGATCCAACGCCATTGATTGACATTGCAGCGCTGGGCGGCACGGCACCGACGCTCGATGAAGGCATGGCGGTTGCGGTTGAATCCATACACAAGACGCTGGCCAAGAAATCACGGGAATACAAATCGACCAATATCCTTGGCAGCTTGATGGCGGGGGGCGCGGTTAGCACGTCCGTTTTGGAGGCGGTCAGCATTTCGAACATCCAAGCCACAAAAACCTATCTTGACGTGTTTACCGGCTTCGTCAAGGCATACAGCGCACCTGTCGTGATTGGCGCGTGCGTGTTCGGCTGGCTGGTCTGCGAAGCCATTAAACATTGGAAGCGTGAGAGCTATGAGGCCGGCAACTATGTGCCGTCAGGTGATACATGATCTGGGCACTATTCAGGGTTGTAACGGGTTCATTCATGGGGCGTATGGTGGCTGTCGGATTGGCGGCACTCGCAGCCCTGGGCATCAACAATGCAGTACAGCGTTCGATCGGCGGCAAAAAAGCCATTGCCAAGGTCATTCAAAAATCGAACGAGGTCGCCAATGAGCGCGATAAAAAAGTGCGCAAGATCCGCCGTAATATCAGCACTAGCACTGCTTGGAAGCGGCTGCGCACAGAATATGCCAACACTGATTGAGACGGCGAAGCTGTGCGAAGCATGGACGGTTTACAAGCCACGGAAGGGTGACCTGTTGAGTGCAAAATCAGCGGCGCAATTACTCGCCAATAACGAGGCGCGCATTGTGTATGGCTGCAAGCGTTTGGAGAACGAGGCGGCATGATGAGGACAACGGCCCATGCAAGCGGAGATCGAGATTCGCGAGCGCATCGTGCGGCTCGAGGCTCAAGCGCAATATGTCAAGATGGCGGCGCAGGACAATTCGCAGAGAATCTCAAACCTCAATGGACGAGTAACCAACAACGAAACGGCCATCCAACATATTATCCGCAAAAAAGGGCAGATGCGAGAGAAAATAGCACAGCATTGCGAGATAATCCGCCGTCACGAGGGTTACGTCACGAGGTCAATCGCGATCGCGGCGGCAGTAAAGTACGGATGCGGGGGGTTGCTGCTGTGGATGCTGATCACCGGGCGGATCACAAAAGAGCAGCTATCGGCGCTCGGGTCGCTAATTGGGCTTTGACACAAGCGCCTGATTTGTTTCTGGCGCTATCCATCAGCGCGGTTTTTGGTGCAGTGGCCACAAATCAAGTTCTGGCCTGGGTCCGGTAGCGGTCTACAAATTGCATCGTCTAAGCAGTGAATAAAAAATTATCCATAGTTATCAGCGACTCATTGCCATCGCACTCGCTAACATAGAATTTTGTGCCTTCTGGCAACCACATAATCTCAACATCACGCCACCCGCCGCAATATATGAGCCGGTCGCGGATAAGATCACGAACAACGGGACCGATGTCATGAACGCGCGCCGCACGTGCCTCTACAAATCGCCGATCGAATAGAAAAAATTTCCGCATATCGGAGTCAACAGATGTGGACCAGCCCATACCATATCCTGGCGAGATGAGCACGGCAACTTTCCCGTCGCGCACAACTTTTTGCGGTTCTGCCATAGCCGGCCTCCGTTCTCAAAATCGCCTGTCTTGTTGGTCGTGCTCAGGCACGATCTTCTTCCGGTCTCCAGGTGACGCGTCGTACCTTACGTCTTGGTAGGAGTTTGCGTCATCACTGATGCGCTCGTACCGGTGGTCGAGACATTTCTCGCAGAAGTAAGTGTGCGCGTAGTATCGCTGCTTGGCCCCGCTCCCTGGGCGATTGCGGGCGCCATGAGCAAACCTGACCCCGGCGTATTTGTAGCTGTGTTCGCAATCGGACATCCCGGCCTCCGTTAGCTTTCCAGTTTCCAATCGGGCATCAACTTCTTGATGTCCTCAACGACCTCGCGCATTGGCTCAACGTACCCGCCCCAATTCGCTGAAACGTTCAGTTGAACGTGCTGATCATCTGCTGGCTTTTTGAAGCGGGTCGCGTAGTGGCGTTCGCATGCGCGTTCGGCCAGACGGTTTATAAGTTCTCGCTCTGTCATGTCGGGGCCTTTCTAAGCGTTTTTCATTGCCGCTTTTGCGCGACTGATTTGCACGCGCTGTTTACCCTTCCCGTCAACACGACGGGCGGCCTCTTTTCGGCGCGATGCGGCTTTGCGCAACTTGTGCCACTGTTCGGCTTGCTTTCTCATCGTCGGGGCCTCCATTCTCAAAGATACTTTGGATCAATATAGACGACCGTTCCCTTCAAAACGCCCCGGCTACGAAGCCACATAGGCTTGCGCTTGCCGAGCACTTTCAGTGAGCGCCACTCCCAAGGGCGGCGGACCAGAGGAGGCTTTGGTCCATATGGTTTTGCTGCTGCCATAGCCATCTCAGTCGGTGGCGTAGCTGAGGGACGTGGCTGTGTTTCTAAAGATGGCTTCAAGCTGCGGTGACACCTTAAAGCGCTCGCACGCTTTGCCGATGTTCATCGTGCTCTCTTCGCCGCGCTCTGAGGCCGCCTTCCAGTCGAAGAACATCTCCAACACATCGAATAGGTTCATCCCGTCAACACCATCCGCGTAATGCTCGGGGTGGTGCGAGTTGTTCGCGTAGTGATTGTCGAGCATCGGGCCGAGCATTTTTGTACGCCGCTTGTATTCGTCGCTGCCATAGGGTGCTTGCCCTTCCGCGTCGATAATGTCCTGCATACGCTGCAACGGCTCCAACTCAATGGGATCAAGTTTGGATAGGTCGTGACGCGCGCCGCGCCGGATCATTTCAATAGCAGCCTCGCTCATCAATACAGCTACTCTCTGCATGTGCTTTCGGGTGACGATTTCGGCTTTGTCGGTGTTCATGTCGGGGGCGTTCCTTTCCAGTTCGGCGGCTCTAGGCCGCCACCTCGATTTTCTCGTTTACGCCGGTCCAGTGCACGTTAATCCAGCCCCAGCTATCAAAACCGTTCACCGCTGCTGACCCTTCGTGGACGTTGCGGAAAATTGGTGAGACCTTATCGGCGGCTGCCCTGCCAGCGTCGCGCGCCTCGATCAATGTTGCGCCCGCTTTCAACGCGCTATTGATCGCCTCAAATATCGGCGCAAGATGCTGCATGCGGCGAGCCTTGATTAGTGCGAGTTCGCCGTTCTTGCGTGTTTTCCGGCCCGATACAGCGGCGCCAGCGCAATCGCTGCCGTAGAAAACAACTTTGCCATCTGCGCGCTCAAGGGCAACAGTTGCCTTAAGGTTTTTCTTGCCGCAGCAATCGCAAACCGTGATCTCGTCTGTGTGGCCAACGATTTTCATGTCCGTCTCTCCCTGTTGATGGTTCGAATATACACGCTTGACAAATTATTACAAGGGTGTATTTTCAAATTTCCACATCGGGCTGAGAAAATGTTGCATGACGCGGATCAAATCGCTTGTGAACGAATTAACCGGACGGCGGATCGGCTACGCTCGCGTATCGACCGAGGATCAGAACCTAGACTTACAACGGGACGCACTGAACAAAGACGGTTGCGCCACGATCTGGGAAGACAAGGCGAGCGGATCGCGGATCGGGCGGCGCGGACTGAAACTGGCGCTAGACGATCTGGAACCGGGCGACACTTTGGTTGTGTGGAAGCTCGACAGGTTATCGCGATCAATTCGCGACCTGTTGAACATCCTGAAAGACCTAGAGGAACGCGGCGTTGCGTTCCGGGAGCTGACGTTCAACATCGATACGAGCACAGCCACCGGGCGGCTATTCTTGCACGTCGCGGCGGCGTTTGCCGAGTTCGAACGCGGCGTGATTTCAGAGCGCACCAAGGCCGGGATGTTGGCGGCAAAGCGGCGCGGTCGGAAGGTCGGCAACGCACAGAAGATCACCGGGAAAATGGTGGACGAAATGCAGGCGTTGCGCAATGTCGGGTGGTCGGCGAAACGCATAGCAGACAGTATCAACAGCAATTTCGGGCTTCGTGGCCCAAGGCGAATAAACTACCGATCGGTCTACAACTACACGGTTGAGGCGGGATCAAAACGCAAGCCGCTGCGCAAGCGGCCTAATGATTAGACGGAGCGGACAATGGTTGGCGGTAAAGTGATCGAAGCGAAGCGCATGACTGTCAAGGCGGGATACCCGCCGACGCCGGTTGATGTGGTGCGTCTCTGGTGCGTTGACGGTCATGACGAATGCGCCGTGTTTGGCGAGGTTGCCGAAGTCATGCCGGCCATCGGTGACGCGATCTGGTGGCAATCAGGAAAGATTTACTTCGACGGTGACAAGCGGACGTTACGCAAGGTTGGCAACTCGCATGATCCGTTTAATGCTTAGAGGGAGGGAACATGCTGCGAAAATCGATTTGGACGTGCTGTTTAAACAATGCAGGGTGGTACGTGTGCAGCTATAGCCACTGGGGACTGCATTGAACTCGCGAATTATTCATAGGAGGCGCATTGCGAAACGCGCCTCCTTCATTCGACGTCTACGCCGTTTCCATTTCTTTGAGCCATTTCGGCTTGGGACCATAGCCGCCATATGACAGTGTTTTGTCTGTCGGGTGATAGATGCGCGGCTTCTGTTTCATTTTGCGCCTGCCTAGCGTCGTGCCAACATCAAATATGTCAGTCAGCTTGAAACCAGCCTCGGCCGCCATCTTGCGCGCTTCGGTCTGAATGCGAGCCTTTTCTTCGTCACGCCGCTTTTCGATAACCTCTTCGGCATTAGCCTTGATGGCGATCGCTTCGCGCATCGTTACTTTTTTCCAATTGATTTTCGGCAGCATGTTTAATCCTTCCATACTATGTCGCCGTTGAACTTACGCCAGCCACGAAAGCTGGAGCGCTTCTTTATGCCGGCATTCTTATCACGCAATCGGCGCGATTTTGCAATAACCGGCGCATTCTTCTTCGTCTTGCAGCCGTGGCAAGATTTGCAGAGCACCCGGCAGTTATCCAGCCCGTTCCCGCCGTCAAAATAATCCTCTATAATGTGATCATATTCGACATCGCCGGGCCGCAATGGCTTGGTGCAGTTCTCGCAATGGCCGGCTGCTCGATCCCACGCCGCCCGTTTGGTCGTCTTGGAGAACTCAAGCCTTGCCATCGAATAGCTCCGGCATGTATCGCTTAGCAGCTTTCAGGAAAGCGTGCCGAAAATCATCGTCGGCATCTTTCAAGAATGTTGCCATCGCAATCGGATCAGCTTTGACAAAAGTCATATGTTTGCGATCGCCGACCCGGATGTCTATGCTGACATCATTTTCGCCTAACATCGGAAATAAATTCGTGTTGGCTTCACGTTTCGCGCTATCGTTTGTCATCGCTTCGCCTTGGGTATTCGTTGGCCGCCATCCAGTCGGCTATGTCGGCGCGATCCAGATGCGGAAATGCCATACACATCGCATCCAAATGCGCTCCCTGTCGTGCCCGTCCGTGCATCCGGTCGAGTAGATCCGCACGCTCCACCATATAATCAAATTCGCTCACGTGGTCGTTTCTCGGGCCGGTTGGACCTGGCGGGCCAACGAGGCGCCAGTCCTGACACCCTCCACCATTCACTAGCACAGAATGCTCTGGGTTTTTTCTTTCCGCCATTGAGAACATACTCCCTCACCATGTGCATCTGGCCGGGTTCTGTGATGTTCCATAGCACGCAAACATCCTGCCAACCCAGCCCGGTCATTATCCCGTGCCAATATTTGCCATCTGGCATCTACGCTACCTCACATTGACTCTGCAAAATCTCATCGCCGGATATTCCAAGTTCGCGACCAATCACTATCGAAACAGCATCGTTTAAAGCACAGAACGTGCTATGACCCATCTGCGCAAATGCGATCGAATGAGGTCGATATATTGTTACGCGATGCGGTCCTGTGATCCTGATGAAAACATCATCCTTATCCTGTTTGGCGGCTTTGGCAATTGTCTCGGCGAGAATAACTAGATCGCCGATAGGGATTTGTGCCGTGATATGAGATTGATCGGCGTATCCGGCCTTGGCCGTGAGCCATCGACGTAGATGATCGCGATTGCGTGGTGTAAACTCGTGACCTTCGCGCCAGTTGTCGTGTGCGGCTTTCATCATTGCAAAGAACCGCTTATGCTGTTCGGGTGATCGGGGCTTGTGCTTTTGCAGTCCGCCGCAATCATCGTATCCGTGAGGGCATGTCATGCTGCAACCTCTCTCGCGTACTTGGCCTTGAGGTCCGCGACCATCAGAGATGTCTCAAAAAGGAATTGGGAAACAGCCATTTCCATTGCCGCAATCGCTGCATCATCTCTTTGCAGGCGGCGGACATACAAGGCCATGTCAGTCGGTAGACGGGGATCATACGAAACGAAGTCGCACCACTGGCGACCAGTGCACGCCATTTGCCATTGCATTTGGCGAACATAATCACCGTCGATCTTGTCGCTTAAAAGCGTTTCGATGTGCGTGTGACTGGCTGGACATTTGAACTCGGCAAGGCCGTTGTCGCCAATCAGTGCATCAGGGGAGGCCCCTGCCATTTCTATGGTCGGATGGTCAACAAAGGCGATGCGGTCGCACTGAGCGCCGCATATAAATGCATAGGCGCTAACAGCTTCCGCTTCAACTTCGTTGCCTCTTTGCATTTCAGCAGACTTGAATGATTCGTAAGGCACACCGGTAAGGCGCTCAGCTACCAGCTCTCCCATATACCTAGCGCGTGAGGCCGATGGGGCGCCGCCGCGCCCCGATCGCATCACATCCGCAACGCGGCTGGCTGTAACCTTGCCACAGCGCATTGCATGCCACTCTGGCGTGCCTTGCTCAATCATTGCCAGCCTCTTGCTTTGCAAGATTGGCTTTGCGCCGGTCAATCATCGCCAGCGCCTTTGAATATTGAGCGGCGGGCAGGTCGCTTACCTTGTCAATTCGGAAATGCTGACAGAAGCCTGGCATGTCCTGTCCGTCTTCCGACAGAAGAGCCTTCAGGTGTTCCGATTGATCATCGGTGATGCACTCAGTTGGCGCGTTTCCATCTGGGTCCTTCACTTGGATATTGAACACGCCGCAGGTTGCATAGCGGCGTCCGTAGGTCATTGTGGAGCCGTAGGCCTGGACGGCAGTCTTGTTGACTGTTCCCTTTGCTCCGGTATCGTCGATGGGTACGTTGAACACATAGGTTTCTGCGTGTCCGCCCGAGTGAGAAGCGCGGCAGAAAATACTGATGCAACCTTCTTTGGTGGCCGAACATTCAGAAAATGAAAGTCCGAAACCGTGCTTATGGATAGCAGGCAGGGCTTTGTCGGCGATCGCATAAAGATCAGCATATTTCGACTTTGTGTGGGTGTTTTCCTGATTGCGAACGACGGTCTGCATCTCAGATTGTGCGGCTGCCATTGAAGCATTGTAAGCCTCGACGGCTCGGCGTTCCTGTATGCGCTCATGCATTTGGAACAGCCGCTCCATCTTGTCGATGTCTACGTTAGGATCTGATGCGGCGCGCTCGATCATGTTGATTAGAGCGGCGCTTTCACTCTGCGGCTGTTGAACGATCTTGCCGGTTTCTTTGTTGAGAACTGCAACGTCTGTCATCACTCTCCCTCCGTCTGCGGCAGTGCCGGCGGTAATGCCATGCTTTCCAATAGCTCAAAACAGCTGAGCTTCTCGGTTTCCTTCATCCATCGCTCACGCAGCGCTTTGCGCCGGTCGATGCGCTCTGTTATTTTTGCCTCAAATTGATCGCGCTCATATTCGAGGCTCTTGATTATTTCCGCTACTGCAGACTGCATTACTCATCTCCCAAATATAACGATGCCGACGGCGCAGACCAGGAGCACCCCGTATATCAACACCCGGCCGCGCCAGCCGACATCATCCCTCAAATCCATTTCGGCAATCCAAGAATTAGCCACGTCGCGACGGCGATGAGGAAGCCTGCAACTCCAAACTGAACGTATTTGATGAGCGTTTTTTGGGTTTGCCGATCCAGTCTAAGACGTGCCATGCTGCGCGCACTCCGTACTCCGCTAAAGTGATAAGGATGAAGACGCCAATCAACGTGGCGATTCCGCAAATACCAGCAATGAAGCCAGCACTGCGAACGATTTCAATCAGAAGCTCAACCATGGCTTCATTCCTCGCTTACTTGAGGGGTATTATCCAGCACATTGACGATTTCCTGTGCGACAGCATACAGCTGGTCATCGGTGGCGCCCGGCCAATTAGGGATGTGTCTCGAAAGAGAAAGCGTGAGCTGGATTTGCACCAAGTCATCAGCGGAAATCTCCCAGTCGGCACCGTCAATCTGAGATTGATATGATCGATGCGCAATTTCGCTCGTCATTGGTAAATCCTTTCCGCTGCAAGACAAGCAGCCATCTCAGATGTTGTTACAATGACCGGCGTCCATGGATCGGAATAGCCAACCCACTGGCGCCCATCAAAGAGGTATTCGCGACCGCGGAACTTCACGCGATCGCCTTGTGCCGGCATCACAGCACCATTCGCTGAAATTCATCCTGGCTCATGATCGGATCTGACGGCATGTTTTCGAATGCCGGATTGTCGTCGCGTATCATCTCGAGCTCGCGATCGCCGAGGCTTCCCGCCAATGTGGCGCGCACGAATCTCGACATCATATCGGTGCCAATTTCTTGCGGTGGGATATCGTCGGTCCAGAACTTTACGGCTTCGGCGTGCATCGTGAGGCCGTTGTCATCGGTCCAAATGCGGGCTTCGATGTAAAGGCAGTAGTCGCCGGTTTCAAACTCTGATGACTGCATCTGGAAAGTAAACGGTTCATATGCTTCGAACATTGCCCTGTCCTCAATACGGTTTCTCGACTTTGCCTTGATCTTGCAAGCTGCGCACTTTGAATAAACTGTCCAAAAGGTCGTCCATGTGCTTGCCAAGTTGCGCGCGCATCCCGTCTTTGAGCGCGCCAGTCACGTTGACAGCTGCATCTTTCATGCTTTTGGAAAAATCGTCGGCGCATATGCTCATCATCACCCATTCAGCCCGAGTAACTGACGAGTAAGACGAATCGGTAGGCTTTCCGGACTTGGGGTCAACACGAGCTGACCAGAAGGCCGATACGATACGGTCCAGTTCGCGGCGTATCGTTGTGTGATCGCCTTTTGGTTGCCCCCATTGGTCAATGGTGCGATATTCGCGGTCAAAACCATTGTTCACGGCATCAGCGATTGCATCGTTTATTAGCTGTTCACCGCGTTGTCGAAATGCATCGTCGATCTTGCTATTTATGGCAGCGGTTATCTTTTCGTGAAAGTCGTTCTGATCCAGCAATTCAGCGACTGCATTTTCAACTACAGCCGCTTCAATTTTTGCCCGGTCTAGTTGCATTGCCCTGTCCTTCAAAGGAGCCCGGCTAGATGATTGGGGAACCTCTAGCCGGGCAGTTGGGCGATCCGCTGTGGGCCGGATCACCTGGGGAGGAAACCGCTGGAGAGAAAGCGGCTTCGGGAAACTGATGGTGAGGACCGGGCCCCGCTACCGGTCTGTCGCCTCCTACCCCCAAAGGGCAGCCCGGCGTCCATCCCGGTCCTCTATCGGAGGCTGGCGATCATCCTGGAGAGATTACGACTGCCTCCGATGCAATGACATTGCGTCATATAATCCGGCATGTCAAATCTTTTTTCTCCACCCTGTGGAAAAAATTTCACTAAGAGGATTTTTATTGAACATGACGCGAAGTCAGGATATACACAAGCACATGAACACCTGGCACGATTTAATCAGAGCGTGGGGCGGTCCCATCGCATTCGCCGAATCTATCGGCGTATCTCAGGACGCCGCGCTGCAAATGTCCAGCCGCAACAATGTACATTCGCGACATTGGGCGGTTATTGTGGCACGCGCGCCTCACGCGGGAGTCGATGGTATCACTTTCGAGCTGCTGGCATCTTTGCGTTGGGGGAGGCAGGCGAAGGCCCAATCCATGTTTCGCAAGCGACCGCAAGCCGAAGCGAATCAGGTAGCTGTGTAAGTTTGCTGGCGCCGGGGTTCCCTTCCAGGCGATGGCGGCGCGTCTGACTAAGCAGAGAGGGATGATCCGGCCCGGCGCTTGCCGCTTCCGAGCGGGAGACACATACCCGGCAAATTGTCCCATCGCCGTCAACCATCAACGGGGAGAAAAATGAGCATCCGTCAGCAGATTAGGGACATGATCGAAAGCGGTCTGAGCAATATCGAAATCGCTGAAATCATCGGCCGCACGCGGTCATATGTGGCAGCGGCGCGCTGCCAGCTTAACATACCGAGCGAGAGCGGCCGGAGATCAAATTTTCAAGGAAACAGCGTTTGGTCTGCCGATGCCGACAGGTACATGAAGCACGCGGTTAGTCGCGGCATGTCACGGAGGGAGGTTGCGGAAAAACTCGGCACGACCAAGAACGCCGTTATTGGCCGCATGCATCGCCTTCGCCAAAAAGAAAGCGCCCCGGCAGGGAGTTAGCCGGGGCGCTTCCGTGTAGTTCTCACAGGGCAATGTGATTGGATATCAAATGCCACAAATGAACACATCATGCAATCCCCTTCCGCAACTGGCGGGGGATAAGTCATGAGCGGGTACACAAAAACATACCGCTCGGTATTCAGCCATGAGTTATTCGCGGGCGATGAATTTTCGCGGCGTGATGCGTGGCTTTGGATCATATCGCAAGCAGCCTGGAAACCGCATAGATTCCGCCACAAAAAGAAGATGATCGACATTGCTAGAGGTCAACTTCCGGGTGCTCGCCGGCACCTAGCAGAAGCTTGGGGATGGGGAGAGCAGCGGGTTCGGACGTTTCTTGATGAACTGGCTACAGAAGGAATGATTGAACTATCTTATAACCAGCAACTAACCATCATAAACGTTTGTAATTACGATGAGTTTCAGGATGAACTCAAAGCATCTAACCAGCAACTAACCAGCATCCAACCAGCATCTAACCACACAGAAGAAGGAAAAGAAGTTAAAGAAGAAGATAGTAATAGAGATGCTAACGCATCTCTTGTCGCTGATCGCGACGAAAGCGAGGTCGATCACGATCTGCTTGGTGATGATCTGAAACCCGCCAAGGTAACCCGAACCTCATTGCCGATTGTGGAATCCTTCAACGCCTACCAGGAAACCGCATTGCGTTGTGGCATCGCTCAAGCAAGGGCTCTGACGCCAGCCATCCGCAAAAGCATCAACGCACGATTGAAGGAATACGGGCCGAACGGCTGGGCTGATTGCCTGGCGAATATCGAGCGATCGGCGTTTCTGTGTGGGCATACGGAGAAATCAGATTTCCGCGTCAGCCTGCCTTGGATGTTGAAACCGGCCAACTTCGAAAAGATCGTGTCCGGCGTCTACGGCAACGGCCGCCACGCCGAGAAGATCCCCGAAACCGATGCAGCCAGCCTGTACGAAAAACTAATCGCGGGAGCGCAATCATGAGAACCGATCCATATCCCGGATATTCGAAATGCCCGCACCGCGGCGAGGCTTACAAGCTCTATTTGCGAACGGGCGACGTGGTGGATGTTTGGGGCCGGACAACACGCGGCAGCGGCCCGCCGCAGCATCCGATGACCGAGCACGAGTTCTATGCCGCGATTCAGAAGGCACCAAAGCCAGGCGACGATTTCGTCGTACCGTTTTCGGAGGCGTGGCGCGAACAGCGATATGAAACCCATCGAGAACAAGCGCAGCGCAAATTCGCACAGAGCATCGGCGATCTGACACGCCGCATCACAGGAGAAGTCGATTGAGCAAGGCGAGTAGAATATCAGTAGGAAAGGTGGCCGATTGTATCGGTTGCGGTGAGCCAATATCAGCGCGCAACATTGCGAAATTGTGCAAGTCGTGCGTGACCAACAGGGCACAACCATCATTGCCGCATATCAAATGGCTGGAAAGGTCAATGCCTGATGACGGAAACATGGTTGCAGTACGTTCCATTGGGGAACGTGGGGAAATTCCTAGCTGATGGATGGGAGATCGTTGACGACATGGCCGATTGCCATCACGGTGAATATTCGGTGATAATGAAATGGACGGGCAATGAGAGATTATCAGGAACTACTTTCAAAAAAAGCGGTGTCATTCGAAGCACGGGGGTTGAAGAAAATCCCGAAACTGGCGGATGACCTATTCCCGCATCAGCGGCATTCAACGGAATTTGCATTGCGCACAGGATGCGCGGCGCTGTTTCTCGATACCGGGCTCGGTAAATCATTCTGCGCTTTGGAATGGGCGCGGGTGATCATGGAACACATGAACAAATCAGTGCTAATGCTGGCCCCGTTGGCTGTCGGGCCGCAGCACCAACGGGAGGCGGAAAAATTTAGTATCGATGCAAAGTACATTCGCGAGCCGGAAGAGATCAAGGGCACCGGCATATGGATTACGAACTATGAGCGGTTGGATAAGTTCAGGGCGGATGACTTCGCCGGCGTGGTCCTTGATGAAAGCTCGATAATCAAGGGCTTCAATGGGCGAACGTCAAAGGCTCTGATCCAATCGTTTGCACGCACGCCATATCGGTTGGCATGCACTGCAACGCCGGCACCAAATGACCATATGGAACTTGGGCAGCATTCTGAATTTCTCGGCGTGATGCGGGGAATGGAGATGCTTTCGCGGTGGTTCGTGAATGATACAGCGTCGGCGTCTCAGGACTGGCGCATCAAGGGGCACTCTGTCGATGCGTTCTGGGATTGGGTGGCGTCGTGGTCGCGATGCATTGGTATGCCTTCGGACGTAGGCTTTTCTGATGATGGCTTCGTACTGCCGAACATGCATATGGAGCAACACATAGTCGAAGCGGATCGCTCAATCGACCGTGGCGAGGAGAAGGATGGACAGGCCCGTATCTTCCGCATTCCAGAAACATCAGCGACAAGCATCCACCGCGAGAAGCGCATGACGATTGATGCCCGTGCGGACAAGATTGCGTCAATTGTATCGAAAGAACCGGATGAGCCGTGGATCATATGGTGCGACACGGATGCGGAGGCAGATGCCTTAACGGATCGTATTCCGGGGGCTGTTGAGGTTCGAGGGTCGATGTCTGCGGATGTCAAAGAGGAGCGTATCGTTGGGTTTTCCATCGGAGATATTCGCGTTCTCGTCACTAAGCCGTCAATCGCTGGTTTTGGGCTCAACTGGCAGCATTGTGCACGGCAGGCGTTTGTCGGATTGTCCTTTAGCTATGAGAGTTTCTATCAGGCAATCCGGCGGTCATATCGATTCGGGCAGAAGCGCGATGTGCATGTGCATGTGGCAATGGCGGATACTGAGAAGGCAATATGGGATGTGGTTAGCCGGAAGGCAGAAGATCACGACCGCATGAAGTCGGCTATGCGTCAAAGCATGGCTAGGGCGGTTGGTTCGGCCCGAGCCCGCGAGGAATATCGACCAATAACGAATGTTAAACTGCCAAAATTCATCACGGGGAAAGCAGCATGAATACGATTATCAAACAGCAAGACGGCAAGAACTGGACTGCGGTGCATGGCGATTGCGTACTGGGCATGTCTGATTTACCTGACGAAAGCGTAGGGTTTTCGGTTTATTCGCCGCCGTTCGCTGATCTGTTTGTTTATAGTGATAGCGCGGCCGACATGGGAAACTGCGCCGATGATGTATCGTTTTTCGATCAATATCGGCACGTAATCGACCAAAAGATGAGAGTGCTGAAGCCCGGCCGACTAACCGCTGTGCATTGCACAGATTTACCGACGCGAAAATTCAAAGACGGTGTTATCGGTCTCAAGCCGTTCAGTGACGACATCATGCGGGCTCACATTGATGCCGGTTTCATCTATCACTCGCGGGTGACCGTCTGGCGTGATCCGGTTGTTGAGATGCAGCGCACGAAAGCACTCGGATTGCTTTATAAGCAGTTGAAGAAAGACAGCGCCATGAGCCGCGTTGGCATGGCGGATTATGTGATGGTGTTCCGCAAGCCCGGTGACAATCCAGAACCGATCAAACACAGCCCGAACGATTTGCCGGTTGATCTCTGGCAAAAATACGCGAGCCCTGTGTGGATGGATGTCAGTCAGACTGATGTTCTCAATGGCCGAATGGCTAGGGATGCAGAAGACGAACGGCATATATGCCCGCTGCAATTGCCCCTAATCGAGCGCGCCATCCACTTGTGGTCAAACCCTGGCGATATTGTTCTATCGCCGTTCATGGGGATAGGTAGCGAAGGGTTTGTGGCAATGAAGACAGGCCGCAAATTCATAGGCTTCGAATTAAAAGAATCGTACTGGCGCCAAGCGTGCAAGTTCATCGCTGAAAGTGAAAGCAATTCCAGCGGCGGTTCACTGTTGGAACTAATGGCGGGGTGATGTCATGAAATTCAGCGGCGACACATACGACGAATACCGCGACGGCGAACGCCTCAGCAGACAGGCGCGGGTGGTGTTCGATCTGATGCAGGATGGCAAATGGCGGACACTGGCCGACATTGCGGCCCGCACGAAAGAGCCAGAAGCCAGCATATCCGCGCGCCTCCGTGATCTGCGCAAAGAGCGGAACGGTAGCTACCGCGTCGAGCGTGAGTATTTGGCCTGCGGCATCTGGCAATACCGCGTGCTGCCGCCGCTTCCGTCCGATCAACATCAGTTATTCGAGGCAGCCAAATGACGCGCCATCGCAACCAGGCCAGAACACACTGCCAGCTCTGCAATGAGCGTTTGACAGTCAAGAATCGGTTTTGCGCTGGTCTGTGCAAGAAGTGCCGGAAAATACGCGAGCAGGGCGCAGAGCCGGTCTACTCGCTAAATCCTGATCTGAGGGAGACAGCTGAATGAGCAGGCAATGTAAACAATGTAGGGCACCGATATCAGGTGCCGGGCGCATGGGTTTGTGTCGCTCATGCGCTGGCGCTGTCATTTCAAAGTTCAAGCAGTGGGACCGGGCGCATGATCGTGCTGACATGCCGGAGCCATCCCTTCCCCGTCTCAAGTGGCTTGAACGGGAAATACCGGAATGATCCACCCTTTCCTCCCTCACGCTCTGGCATTTCTGCTTGGCTCTGCAATGATCCTCGCGGCGGTGATGACCTGGAGCCATGACGCTTGGTTGATAGGCCACACATGCGCCGGCCTGATCCTGATGGTTTTGTCTGTCTGTTGGGCTGCAAAGGACGCGTTGCTGATGGCGGGGGCGAAGCTGTAAAGGCAAACAATCATCCACTGGTCAAAGACCTCCGGCGCATCCTCGATAAGCACGGCCTCAAGGGTGCGGTACTTGTCAGCATCACCGACGCCGGCCGCATCCAAGTAGCCAGTGCGGGCAAAACTGTGAAGCTATGCAACGCGCTCGGCCCGGCACTCAAAGACGATGCAATTGCAGAACTAGCTGTTGAGATGGATATGCGCATGATGGCAACGGAGGACGCATGAAACTCAAAGTCCTAGACCTGTTCAGCGGTATCGGAGGTTTCAGTTTAGGCTTGGAACGTGCTGGCGGATTTGAAACCGTCGCATTCTGCGAGATTGAACCATTCTGCCAGAAGGTTCTGGCGAAACATTGGCCGGGGGTGCCGATCTATGACGATATCAGAGCCGCCGATCATCGGGAGCCAGTGGAACTGGTTACGGCGGGTTTTCCATGTCAAGATATCTCCCGAGCGGGCCGAGGCGCCGGACTTTCCGGGAAGCGTTCAGGACTTTTCTGGCAGGTGCTACGAACCGTTCGCATGGTGGGACGGCCCCGACTGCTGTTGGAGAACGTGGCAGCGCTGCTTGATAACGGGATGGGAACAGTTCTCGGGGCCTTGGCCGAAGTCGGGTATGACGCGCAATGGAATTGCATACGCGCGTGTGACGCCGGTTTGCCGCATCGACGAGAGAGAGTTTGGATTACTGCCAACGCCAACGGTGTGTGGGAATTACAACCGGGTTGGGGCATCGAAGACCAGCGGAGACGGTCTATTTGCGGCATTCAAGAGACGTTACGGACGCTTCCCAATTCCGAGCGAGGTGGAAGCAATAATGGGATACGACGAAGGATGGACGGACTTGGAAACGCCGTCGTCCCTCAGATCCCCGAACTCATTGGAAGAGCCATAATGGAGGCGGATAGCCAATGAAGCTCCCCCGCAACATGCGTCTCACCAAGGACAAGGACGGCAAGCCCCGCCTGATCCGCATCACAGACCCGAAACTGGACGCAAGCGCGAAAATCAGGCAACGCACCAGCAAAAAGCAGAGAGTGGTTAGGAGGACGGTTTAATGCGTGTAGATACGGAAAGTTTACAAATATTCCGCACGAAAATAGGCCGGGTGTTTCCAAAAGAGCCTGATATAAAGGAACTTGATGATTTAAGGAATACGCACAATTATGCATCTAAAGATCGCAAATCGCTGCTGGACGATCTTGATTATTATTTTAGTGTGAGGACCTATTTGGAGCGCAAGAGCAAGGGCGCGCTTGGTGTGTTCGATAAGGTCGGATGCCGAATTATTTGCGAAGAGGGGCTGATAACGCCTCGTTTGGAGATGTTCAAGGACAAAAAACTGCCAGGCATGGGGGCTGCGCTGTTAAGGTATCATCGGGGCGGCCGGGATAAGTCTGACATTCTGAAATTCATTTCGTTCGAGAAGTTAACGATGTCCCCGATTGGCATTGAGTTAGCATTTGGTTTGATTTATCGCATTACGATGGTCTACCTCGACGAAGACGCTGGCAAGAGGGATTTCTTGGCTCATGGCGTGTCAACAGAGTTTTGCGTCGTTCTTGAAAATGGGAGGGCGCGGCTCTTGCGGGAAATGGTCAATAATGCAGGTTATCCGAACAACAATCGTCACGCCAGGTGGATACCATCCAAAGCGCTATGGCGATATCCAATGATCAAACAAAAATCAGAAGAGAGCGTGCATGACGCAGCATCCGCAACGCTCGCTCTTGCATTATCATTGGCGGTTGCGCCGAGCGGCGGCGTGCAAGTGCGGGCGTCAAAGAACGGTAGTACGGCTTTATTTGCGATGTCATCAAATGATGCCAAGAAAATGTTTCCAGCAAGAGAACGTGTTGGTGATTTAGCCAGCGATGGTAAACGCAAGCGGATATGGCATTGGAATAAAGGATGGATTGATAAAAACGGGCGCTCTGTTGCGGGGCATTTCAAGGGCGATAGGGACTTCGAATGGAACGGGTATAGCCTGCACATCAGGCATGATTCGAGCGATGCAGCAGAACTGGCAACGGGTCTCAGCGGAATTGATATGGGCAGGGAGTGGGATGATTTGACGGCCGACGAACAGGCCAGGTATTTAAGTCCGGCGCAGTTTGGCGGTATGGTTGAGCACGTTGCAACACATAAGGATATCCGCAGGATCAACAGAGACCTGAAAGAAGGATGCGAATGATGACATTCCAGCAAGCGGTTGTTGTTTTTATCACTGGCGCACTCATTTGCATCTTGCTCACGCTGGTCATTTTTGCACCGGCACGGGCTGCGGATTGGCCACAAAGCGAATGGAGCAAGCCGGCCCCGCCTCGCTCAGTGGCCAAGCCTCGCCGTCGCTATAAGCCCCGGCCTCGCGTCAAGGGCGCGACATTCCGCAAGCTCAACGGGTTCGTGTGTGCCCGCGAATTTAAGGTGACTGGCGACATCAAGGCGACTGAGGAACGCGCCAAAGAATCGGCCTGGGCGGCGTTCCACGGCGAGGTTAAGTTTGAGTTGGGCGAGCGCTACGCAGATAGCCGTTTTGCCAAAAGGCCGCGTTTTGAGTGTGCCCGATCGACATCAGAAACGCTGGCCAGCAAAACGCTGGAAGCTGTTGGTGGATCGGGCGTGTATAGACACAGGTGCAGACTGCGTGCAGTGGCGTGCAAACCGCCGGAGACAGATTGAGCATGACCTGGGAAACCCTAAACGAAGCCGCGATCGAAGCCGCACGCAAAGGCGGCGCCCGGCAATGGTATATTCTGCGCTGTGATTCGCAGAAGATCGCTAGAGCTATCGAGTTGTTGCCCTACTTCGATTGCATCGCCTTCGTCCCGACTGAGACCAAGATAGTCAAACAGGGCAGCGGCGGTCGTAAACGGGCCGTGGAGCGCCGTCAACCCCTCATGACGGGCTATGTCGTGGCTGGATTTGCAAAAACACCTAGATGGTGGAGTTTGTTTGATCAGCCATGGGTCTATGGCGTATTGACCAGATCAGGTTGGCCAGCAGTCATCCCGCCGTCTGCCCTGGAACGCTGCTATGGCATTCACCACGCCAAGGCGGCATCACTTCCCGGCGCAAAATCCCTCAAGCCAGGCGATACTATCCGCGTCCGTGACGGCGGATTTGCCGGACATGAGGCGCGACTTCTGGAAATTACTGGCAACGAAGGGAAATTTATCCTGGAACTGTTCGGCAAAGCGCACCCGGTCAAGATGCGGTTGTCGGAAGTAGAGGCAGCATAGGGCGAGAATAAACTGTGTCTCTCATGCCTCATGTGTGGGGAATACGCATTTACGCCACAGTCAAAGCCACGAACCAGTGCTAGCTAGGACACTTGTTTTGCGTCAGTCAGCGTCCCTTTTAATCCCCATGGGAGCAATGATGCGACATGATCACTCGCACTATGACGACCGTGGCCCTGGCAGCCGTTCTGGCAATCGGGTCACAACAAGCCTACGCCGCTGATAAACTGGTCGGCGGTCAATGTTGCGCCGATCTCGAGGAGCGCATTGCAGAACTTGAGGCTACGACCGCCCGCAAGGGCAACCGCAAGATGAGCCTCACGGTGAGCGGCCAAGTCAACCAGGCGGTGCTATTCCACGATATGTCGGAAGGCCTGACCAGCGTTCCACAGACCAGCATCATCGGCAACAACGAACTGAGCACCAGCCGTGTGAGGTTCGAAGGTTCGGGCAAGATCAACCAGGATTGGTCAGCTGGCTTTGTGATGGAATTCGGCGCTGGCGATGACATCAGCATCCGCCATCAGGCGCTTTACATCAAGAGCAAAACAGTCGGCGCGATCTGGCTCGGCAGGACATCGACCGGTACGGACGGCATTGCTGAAATTGATCTGAGCAACGCCAACATCGCCGCCACGGCTCTCAATCTCAGCCCGGCCATCGACACGTTCGCACCCGGCGTCAAACTGGTCCCGTCCTTCGATGGCGGCAGACGCGAGCTGGTCAAGTGGCAATCGCCAACCGAGATGCCCATCAATCTCTCGGCATCGATCAGCGACAAAGATACCTACGACGTTGCCATTCGTGGCACCGGAGAAGTCGGGCAGTTTCGTTTGGCCGCCGGCATCGGCTACCGCAAAGACCAGCTTGACGTGATCTGGGCGCCGGGCATTGAGGCACGCACGTTTGCAGGTTCGGCCAGCATCATGCACGTGCCGACCGGTCTGTTCGTTTCAGGCTCAGCCGGACGCATCCAGGCCATGGGCGAAGAGCTACGCGGCTATCACGGCAGATTGGGCTTTGAGCAAAAATTTTCCGCCATGGGCAAGACAACGTTTTTTGCGGAATTTGGTCGGATCGAAATTAATGGCGTGGATGACTATTGGGGCGGCGGTATCGTCCAAGCGATCGACCCGGCAGCCATGGAGGTTTATCTATCAGGCCGCAAATACGACCTCGACGGTGCGGCTCCTGGCATTGTCGATGATGCCACGGTGATCGTTAGCGGGGCTCGTATCCGGTTCTGATGTGACAAAAAAAGTTCAATCAACATCAATTCCAGCATGTTGATTGAGCAAATCAATGCACTGTGGTATCTGATTTGCTCAAGGGACGATGCTCGCCTGATTTGGACCCAATACGCGTAGGTCCCGGAGCACCCCGGCCAACACTCGCATTGGCCACATTAGGGTATTGCGCCCAAAGATAGGTTTTAGTTCACAGCAGCGGCGTGGAAAGCAGACACGCCATCCAGCTTGGTGGAGAAGGCGGGATAGCGACCCGGCGCTAGAGTTGGACCGATCCAATCGGGGACCCATGCGATTTGGGCGCGTGAGGTTAAGCCGGAGTAGCGCCCGGCCTGCTGTGATATGAAACCAAACGGAAATGCCAATGACGCCCCGGCAGGCACTTTCGGCAGAGCTTGACCGCATAATAGCGGACGCTCAAAGAGCAAAGCGCCTGATCGACCTGGACCGAAGACTGACCGAAGATTGTTTTGCAGAGTTTGAGGCGCTCTTATCTCATCAACGCGCTTACGGCCTCGCCGTGTTGCTTATCCATCTGCAAACAGCAAACTCATCAATTGAGTATCATTAATCAATTAGCAATCTATCAACCGCCTAAGTCAGAGCAAGAGACAATGGCAGATGCAAAACAGCCCAAGAAACCAAGGGGCAATCCAGGCGTAAGGCTAAACCCAAGACATGACGAAGCCACGCGCAATAAAATCAAGACTACTCAGCTCATTAAGCGCTTGCAGGGCTTTTCTCTTTCCGAGTTAGACCCCCAAACGCACAAGCCGATTGAGATGAGCGCCACGCAGGTCAACGCAGCCCTTGGTTTGATCAAGAAAACGCTGCCCGATTTGTCATCGATCGACATATCCGGTTTGCTCGACGTGAACCTTACCAAACACGAAGAGGCGATTGACGAACTCGAATGAGCAAGATGTCAGATCGCGAAAAGGCGGTGCGTCAAAAGCTCAAGGACGATTTCCAGCACTACGCCTCAAAATGTTTAAAGCTCAGAAGTAAAGCAGGCTCAATCATTCCGTTCCAGATGAACCGATCGCAACGGTTCCTGCATGAACGGCTAGAAAAGCAACGCAAAGAGAAAGGCAAGGTTCGGGCGCTTGTGTTGAAAGGCCGTCAGGTCGGAATATCAACGTACATCGCGGGCCGTTTCTACTGGCGAACGTCACACACGAAGGGGTTTCGAACCTTCATCCTCACGCACTTAGAGGACGCCACATCCAACCTGTTCGGCATCGCCAAGCGCTACCATGAGAACTGCCCCGATCTCGTCAAGCCTGCAACCAGCGCTTCAAATGCTCGCGAGCTTGTCTTCAATGCGCTCGGATCAGGCTACAAGGTCAGTACTGCCGGTTCAAAGGACGTGGGCCGGTCTGAAACGATTCAGATGTTCCACGGGTCGGAAATGGCATTCTGGCCGAACGCGGATGAGCATAGCGCCGGCATTGGTCAGGCGATTGCCAACGCACCAGGCACAGAGGACATAAGAGAAAGCACCGCCAACGGGATCGGCAATGCCTTTCATGGCCTTTGGAAAGCGGCGGAGCGCGGCGACAGTGAGTTTGAGGCGATCTTCATCCCTTGGTTCTGGCATGAGGAATACGAGACAGACCCGCCCGAAGGCTGGGCGCCACCAGATGAGTTCAAGGAATACCAGGAGATTTACGGCCTCGATGACCGGCAAACCTATTGGGCATTCCTCAAGAACCGTGATCTCAGCGTCATGGCTGGCGGTGGACCTGATGAAATCAACTGGAAGTTCCGACAGGAATACCCGGCCAATGCCGAAGAAGCGTTCCAGACGTCGGGCACAAGCTTTATTTCGGCAATTAGCGTACTCAGGGCGCGCAAAAACAAGGTCGATGTGCCATATGGGCCGATTATCCTCGGCGTTGATCCGGCGCGCGGTGGCGGCGACAAGACGGGCATCATAGATCGGCAGGGCCGCAGGATCGGCGGGCATGTCGCTCTGTTGATCGACCGTGATGACACAATGGCCGTGGCTGGCGAAGTGCAGAGGATAGCCAAGCCGCTCATAGCATTAGGGCTGGCCAAGATCGTTGTAGACATCACCGGGCTCGGCTCGGGCGTTTATGACAGGCTACGCGAAACCATGGGGCAATACGTTGAGGGCGTAAACTTCGCGAGCAGAGCCTATAACCGCGAGGCTTATTCTAACCGGCGCGCTGAAATGTGGGACTTGATGCGGCAGTGGCTAGAAGACCCGGCCGGCGTTCAAGTTCCTGACGATGATATGTTGCAGGCTGATCTGACATCGCCGATCCGTGAGAAAGGCGCCACGCATTTCAATTCATCGGGCCAGCTTGTGCTTGAAAGCAAAGACCACATCAAGGAACGCCTCAACCATTCGCCAGACATTGGAGACGCCGCAGCGTTGACGTTCGCGGTCAACATGGACCTGGTTATGGATGCATGGGGCGAGGATGCGGATCAGAGCAATTGCGGCAACGTTTCGACAGGGTACTAGAGGTTGTAGCGCATGTTTCTAGTGTCAAAATTCCCGGCTCAGTACCACCTTCAGGTTGAAAATAACAGGTAATCGCCAATAATGACAGACGTTGCGGGCTTCGACCTCGCATCAGAGGAAGCCGAAGTCGCACCACAAAAGCCGGGCGTCATCGATCTGGTGCAGCAGCTCCAGAACTTTGCCGAAGAAGGCAATGTGACCGAATATTTCAGCGACGACGAGATGGCCACGCTTGGTGGAAAAGTCGTCCAGGAATATCGCGTAGACAAAGAGAGCCGCTCGGAGTGGGAAGCAACGGCAGAACGCGCAATGAAGATGGCGCGGCAGGTCAAAGAAGGTAAGTCTTGGCCGTGGCCCGGCGCTTCGAACGTCAAATATCCGATGCTGACGACGGCTGCGCTGCAATTCGCGGCCCGCGCCTATCCGGCCATCATGGGTGGGCCTCGCATCGTCAAGGTGAAGGTAGCCGGCAAGGACGATGGCGGCCAGAAAGCAGCCCGCGCAGATCGCGTATCGCAGCACATGAGCTATCAGCTCACGCAGGAACTGCCAGAGTGGGAGGAAGACCTAGACACGCTGCTGCATCAAATACCGGTCGTCGGCTGCGCGTTCCGCAAGGTCTATCACTCGGAGTTATCGGACGCGGGCTTCTGTTCTGATCTCGTGAGTGCGATGGATTTGGTGGTGAACCAAAAGGCCAAGCATCTCGACACGGTGCCGCGCATTACGCACGTGATCACGCTCTATCCATATGAAGTCGAGGAACGCCGTCGGTCTGGCCGCTTCCGCAATGTGGACATTGATTTCAAGACCAACGACGAAGGCGGGGAAGACGAGGAGGCGCCGCAAACGTTCCTGGAGCAGCATCGCTTTTGGGATAGCGACGGCGACGGCCTGGCAGAGCCTTGGGTGATCACGGTGCACGAGGGCACTGAAACGGTTGTGCGCATGACGCCAAACTTTGATCCGAAGAAAATCAAGGCCAACGATCAGGAAATCGTATCAATTCCCCGCAAAAACTACTTTGTGAAAATACCTTTCATTCCTGATCCTGATGGTGGTTTCTATGACATCGGCTTCGGCAAACTGCTGGAGAGCACGTCGGATATCGTAGACACCACCATAAATCAAATGATGGATGCTGGCACGCTCCAGAACGCAGGCGGCGGTCTGATCGGTGGCGGCCTTAAGATGGGCAAGAGCAAGATTACGCGCCGGCCGGGCGAGTATCAGACGGTTGAGGCGGCTGGTTCGGACATCAAGAACGCAATCTATGATTTCCAGCATCCGGGGCCGTCTCAGGTGCTGTTCAATCTGCTCGGTCTGATGATCAATGCTGGCAAGGACATCGCAGCAATTAAGGATGTGCTGACCGGCGACAACGAAAAGACGATGACGGCGACAACCACCATGGCCCTGATTGAACAGGGCCTCAAGGTGTTCTCGGCGATCTTCAAGCGGATTTATCGGTCTCTCACGCAAGAGTTCAAACTGATCTATGCGTGCAACCGGGACTATCTGAGCGAGGAAAAATACTTCGCGTTTCTGGATGAGGAAGGGGCCGTTGCGCCGCAAGATTACGCTGACGATTTGAACGTCCAGCCAAGCGCTGATCCGAACGTCATCACTGATATGCAGAAGATGGTGCGGGCGCAGTTCTTATTGGAACAGGTGCAGAAGGGAAATCCATTCATTGATGGTTTCGAGGCGACGAAGCGGGCGCTTGAAGCGGCTGCGATCGAACGCATTGATGAGGTTCTGAAGCCGCCGCCTGAAGGTCCGAACCCGATAGAGGAGGCAGAGCTTGAACGTGCCGCCATCGAGAACGACAAGCTGGCGGCAGAGGTTAAGAAAACGCTGGCAGAGGCTGAGGCAAAAACAGTCGGCGCTGCAATTGAGGCGATGCAGCCGCCTGAGTTGGTTGATGGTCAGCCGCAGACGGCGGAAGAGCAGCCCAACATGCTGCCAGAGCCGATGATGCCGCAAGAGACTATGCCGGGCGGGCAGATGCCGCCTGAAATGAGCATGCCACCGGAAGTGGGGCCAGAGGTGGACCCTGAAATGCTGGCGCAAATGGAAGCCGAACAGATGGCTATGCAGCAAGGTCAGCCGGGGCCTGAAACCATGCCGATGATGCCGGGTGAGCCGCAATGAGGCTGACACAAGAGACCTATGAAGAGTGGCTTGCAAATCCCGTAACAGAGGCAGTGTTTCGGGTGCTTGTTAAGCTTGAATCAGAAGAGAAGGAAGAGTGGCTTGCGTTGTCGTGGGATCGAGAAAACCCTGATCCTTTAAAATTGGCCTACCACAAGGGGCGAGCAAACGCCTTTCGTGAATTGCTGGTAGCCGATGCAATAGATATCGAGGTACAGCTAAATGCAGACAGTAACTAAGGCGGCGGCCTTGCCCGTCACGCATCTCAACACGTCCGGCCTCACGTGCAAGCAGAACCAAGTGCTTGTGCGCAAGATTGAAGTCAAGGATCGGACGGCCGGCGGTGTCTACATCCCGGAAATCACGAAAGAACGCGACGAACACGCAGCCGACGAAGGCCATCTGATCGATGCGTCTCCGGCTGCATTCAAGGATATCGGATTGCCCGAAGTCGAGCCCGGTTCTATGTGCATTTTCCCGCGCTACGCCGGAAAGAACGTCAAGGGCAACGACGGCGTGAATTACGTGCTTCTCAATGACAAGGACATCCTTGCAGTGAGGGCCGAATAATGGAACAGGAATTTCAGGAACACGAAGAGCCGGAAACCGTTGAGGGCGTTGATGCTTTGCCGGTTGTCGAGGATGAAGGCGGACAGCCCACCGAGAGCGGCGAACCGCAACTTTCAACGGAAGAACGCGCCCGTGCACAAGGCTGGCGCCCCAAGGAAGAATACAACGGCGACCCGGATCGATGGGTTGATGCCGAAGCCTTCGTCAAGCGTGGCGAGCAGGAGCTTCCCGTCGTTCGCGAGCGCAACCGGCACCTTGAAAGCCGGGTGACGGAACTCAATCAGAAGCTCGAGCAGACCGCTAGCACGATCGCGAATATGGAGCGCATGAACCGAATGGCGGTTCAACGTGCCGTGCAGCGTGAGCGTGAGCAACTGGCGCAGGAATACGGCCGCTTGAAAGAGCAGGCCGTTGAGTTCGGCGATGTTGACCAGTTCCGCAATCTGGAAATGCAGGAGCGCCAGCATCTCAGCCAGTTTGACAGCCAGGCGGCGCAAGATTTCGCGCAACAGCAGCCGCAGCAGGCGCCGGCAAACGTCTATGAGATGCCGGAGGTGCAAACGTGGGTGAATGAAAACCCATGGTTTGAGACTAACCGCGAAATGCACAATATGGCGGTCAGTGTTTCGCAGGCGATCGGCGGCGCTAACCCGACAATGCCGATGGCCGACGTGCTGAAACAAACGGCGCAGCGTATGCGCGCGATTTACCCCGACAAGTTCGGGGGATCATCGCAGCCGCAGCGCCCATCAATGCCATCGGTGGAAGGTTCCGCGTCCCGTGGCGCCGCTGTCAGGCAGAGCACGCGCGGTGCAGCACAGTTGCCTCCTGAAGCACGCAAGCAGGGCCAAGAGTTCGTCAGTGATGGCCTGTTTAAAAATCTCGATGAATACGCTAGGAGCTATTTCGAGCAGGGGGACGCATAAATGAGCGACCAAATCGAACTTGAATCCCGTGGCCGTGGCAGGCCGTCCCGCAAGGAAGAAGAGAGGACGGAGCGCCGCAGACGCGAAAACCACGGAATACGTCGTGATCCCTTAGCCGTAGTCGGAGAGAAAGACCCGAACTACGTTTATCGTTGGATCAACGACAACAATCATGGCCGCGTCCATAGCATGACAGTCGAAGACGACTGGGATGTCGTGAGCACCGAGGAAATGGGCTCAAAGGACAAGGGAACCGGAACGGTTCTCGAACGGCCGGTTGATCGCCAGGGTATGAAGGCGATCTTGGTGAAAAAGCGTAAAGACTGGTATGACCACGACAAGCGCAAGGAACAAGGACAGGTTGACGATCTTGAAGAGCAACTCAAGCACGCTGACCACGGCGCAGATGGTCTCGGCACTGGCGAGGGATACGTCCCCGTTGGTGGGATCTCCATCGGCCAGCGATAAGCGGCCCTAATCACGGACTTACAACATGGCAAACACTGACACGCCACGGGGCTTGCGTCCCGTGAGTGATATGTCTGGCGCGCCCTATAATGGGGCCGTCATGCGCTGTTACGTTCCTTCATCGGACTCGACGGCGATTTATCTTGGTGGACTGGTCAAGCCGGCCGGCTCGGGCGATGCAGGCGGCGTTTTGAGCGTCACCGGCAACGTTTCGACCGGAGATGCGGTGCTTGGCGTTGTGACAGGCGTTGAACCTGTCACGCGCGAATCGACCATCTATCGGGCGGCATCAACTGCACGTTACGTCTACGTGGCTTCTGATCCGAATGCACTATTCGAAGTGCAAGATGATTCGGACGGCGGCGCGCTGGCGGTGACTGCGATTGGCAACTCTGCCGATTTGACCGGCTTCACATCCGGCTCAACCGGCACGGGTCTGTCAGCCATCGAAATCGACAGCTCTACCGTTACCGCCTCCGGTGACGGCACGCAAGATGTGGTAATCCTCGGATACGTGCAACGCCCGGATAATGAGGTAGCCGCAAACGCGAAACTCTTGGTGCGTCTCAACAACCATTTCTTGGTTGACGCTCAAGCCGGCGCATAGGGGATAATGATATGGCTGGAACTATTACGACTGGCAATCATCCCGCCGCGCTTTGGCCGGGTGTGCACAAATTCTGGGGGATGAGCTACGGCGAACACCCCAAAGAATGGGCGATGATCTTTGATGAATCGAAGTCATCGAAGAACTACGAAGAGGATGTCGAAACCACCAGCTTCGGCTTGGCTCCGGTAAAGAGCCAGGGCGGCGCGGTCAGTTACGACAGCCACCAGCAGGGCAACACAACGCGCTACACGCACGTTGTTTATGGTCTCGGCTGGATCGTCACCCGCGAAGAGCGGGAAGACAACCTCTACAAGACCAGCGCTTTCAAGCGCACCAAGGCTCTGGCGTTTTCGATGCGCCAGACCGAAGAGGTGGTCGCGGCGAACGTGATCAACCGGGCCTTCAATTCGTCTTATGTCAGCGGCGATGCGAAGGAAATGATCGCAACTGATCACCCAACGCTTGACGGCACGCAATCCAATGAGATCGCCACAGCGGCGGACTTGTCTGAAGCAGCGCTTGAAAGCCTCGTGATCCAGATCGGCCAGGCTAAGAACTCGCGAGGCCTCCGTGTTGCGATCCAGCCTAAAAAGCTGATCGTGCCGGTTGACTTGCAGTTTGAAGCGGAACGCATCTTGCGCTCTGAGCTTCAGGTTGGAACGGCAAACAACGACGTTAACGCAATCAAGTCCATGGGCTTGTTCCAGGATGGCGTTGTCGTCAACCACTACCTGACCGATACGGACGCATTCTTCATCAAAACAAATGCCCCGGACGGGCTGCGTCGATTTACGCGGCGTGGCACCGACTTCACCCGCGACAATGATTTTGACACGGACAACGCCAAGGCGAAATCGACGATGCGGTTTTCGGTCGGTTGGACTGAATGGCGTGCCATCTATGGCTCACCGGGAGCTTGATGCATGGTCGCTGTAACCAGAACCGCTGGCGGCTATGGTGTTGGTGATGGGCCTACCGGGCGCGTCACCAATGCCGGCGGGACGTACTACATGGCCTATTCGTTTGATCCAACATCGGCAAGCCAGGTGCTGCTTGGGTACATCCCCGACGGCGCGATTGTGGTTGATGTGCTCGGCAAGGGCGGTGCGACAGGTGGCACCAATCCGACCGTTGACATTGGCACATCTGGCGATGATGACGGGTTTGCAAACGAACTCGACTGTGATGCAGGCACATCGTCTGCATTGGTAGCGGGAACAACCGGCGCACTGCATGGCACGGCTGTTTCAGGTGTCACGGCAGTATATGGCAAGGTTGGTGCTTCGGCTGCGACAGGCGGCACACACACCGGCTTTATCGTCTACACGGTGAGCTAATGGCTACCTCCGGCGTCATAACGTTTTCGAAGAATGCGGGGGAGACGGTAACGTTTGCCCTGAAACTCATCGGATCGCTCAACGCCCACGACCAGACCGTCAATGCTAACGACATGGCTGACGGTCTGGTCATGCTGAATTTGATGCTCAAGGAATGGCAGACAACCGGGCCCAATCTATGGCGTGCCGAACGTGGTTCTGTTGCGCTGGTGAGCGACACGGCAACCTATACGCTCTTGCCGAGGCCGGTGAAGGTCTACTCCGTCAGATACCGCGACACCAGCGGCCGTGATTTGCCGATGCATGAGCTAACCGGCGAAGAATATGACGAGCAGCCGCTAAAATCGAATAACGGCATTCCAACCACCTACTGGCTTGACAAGGGCACGGCGGCAACCACGATCACAACGTGGCCGGTGCTCAAGACGGCGACCACGCAAACGCTGCAATATACCTATCAGCGCGTTGTCGAGGATATCACGACATCGATTGATGATTTAGACGTGCCGCAAGAGGCACTGCCGGTGGTGACGTATAATTTGGCGGCGCGGCTTCTTGATATGGACGGCGACAGCACGCCAACCGCGCAACGGATCATTGCGCGAGCCGAACAGATGCGGGCGCAATACGACGCCTTCGACCGTGAGCAGTTTGTGAGGTTCCAGCCTGACATGGAGATGTATCGATGAGCGATCAGGTAAAAGTAACGTTCGGCGCGACCGGAACGTCTGACGTGTTTGAGACGGCGCGCGGCGAGGTGCCGATGTACTATATAACCGGGTTCGGCGTCGGGTCTGTTCGGCTGGAAGTGCAGATTAAGGGTGATTGGCTTCCTGCTTCTGCGGATGTTACAGCTGACATGACCGTTGTTGCAGAGCCGTTTACCGGGTTCACCCGCCACGCGCGTTCATGGCGCCTCAACTGCACAGCCTACACCTCCGGCGATATCGTAGGCTACATTGGCTAGTTATGGCTATATCGCAGGCGATCACTGGGTTATCTGCGATGAATGCGGGTTCAAGGTGCGCTCATCGCAGACACGGCTGCGATGGGACAATCGCCTCGTGTGCCTCAAGGATTGGGAGCCGCGCCACCCGCAAGAGTTCGTGCGTGGGCGCAAGGACAAGCAGCGCGTAAACAATCCCCGGCCGGAGCCGGCGGATGTGTTTCTTCAACTGAACCAAATCACAGAGGACAATCTTGAAGGCTTGCCGGTTGATCGGGTGCTGGAACCGGCCGCCGCGTCGATCACATACACGACCGCCGCGCCAACTATCCCGATATTTGTAGCAAGCGGGTCGATCACTTACACGGGTCAGGTGCCGTTCGTCGTTGTTGACGACATTCTGCGTCCGGCATCGGCCAGCATTGAGTATTCAACCGCAACGCCGACTGTTGTTATCGGCATCAATGTACTGCCTGAATCCGCGTCGATCGAATATACGACCGCTGCGCCGGATGTGTTCGTTGATCAGGTGCCGAAGCCAGCGTCAGCCAGCATCGAGTACACGACAGCGGCACCGACTATCGTTGTTGATCAGATTATCAGCCCGGCAGCCGAAGCGATCACTTATGCAACGGCCGCGCCGGTCGCTGTAATTGATCAGATCATCAGCCCTGCCGCCGCAAGCATCCAGTACAGCACGGCAGCGCCAAACGTCGTGGCCAGCATTACGATTACACCGGCCGCCGCGTCGATTACCTACACCGGCCAAACGCCAACGATCCTCAACGGGGATACCATGGTGGATGGCTCAAGCAATCAATACGTTGACGAGTCCGGCAACTCTTACGGCATCGTTTAAGGAGCAGACATGGCAGCTGACGCATGGGTGGTCTATAACAAGACCAAGGAATACATTGGAGACGGGACGATAGACCTCGACGCGGGCGATGCGTTTTTCTCCGTCATCCTCGTGACAAGTGGATACACGCCCGCACTGACGCATTCGACCTATGCGGACGTTTCGGCCAGTGAAGTTGCGAACGGCAACGGCTACACCACGGGCGGCGATTTTCCTGGCACTGTGACATGGACGGAATCGAGCGGCACGGTCACATTCGACAGTGTAGACCCTGCATGGACAGCCGCGGGCGGTTCGATTACCGCGCGTTATGCGGTGTTGGTGCATGTCGCGGCCGGTTCCGGCGTTCCACAGTCAACCGACAAGATCATGGCATATTGCCTTCTCGACAACGCGCCGGCCGATGTAACGGCGGTTGATGGTGCTGACTTCACCATCCAGCTTGCCGCTGGCGGGTATTTCCAAGTGGCTAGTGCCTAATGGCTAATGTCCGGTGGAAAGATAAGTCGCAGATCACACTTGCGGCAACTGATCGATTCCCGGTCACGGATGTTTCGGCAACCAACACCGATGGATATGGCGAAGTCGGAGATATTCCGGTGCTTGGTGTCGGTCAAGAGACAATTTTCGTGCCTGCCGGTGCAATCTTGTCTGCTACGACCAACGGTGCCGCGTCTGCGCAAATCGAGACAACTACTAATGCTGTAAATGTTGCGGTTCTCGATTTTGACGACAGCACCGACGAATATGGTCATTTCCAAGTGCAGATGCCGAAATCGTGGGATGAGGGCACGCTCATCGTGCAGTTCATTTGGCAAACGACCGCAACGAGCGGCAACTGTATTTGGGGCATCCAGGCGGTGGCGTTTGCCAATTCGGATGCGCTGGATACTGCATTTGGGACGGCGGTGACGGTTACGGATGCTGCAGAAGCGACGGCCGGCGACGTGATTATCACGGCCGAAACGTCGGCGATGACGGTTGCGGGATCGCCTGGCGCTGAGGAGTACGTGGCTTTTCGAGTTTATCGAGACGCAAACGATGGATCTGACACTATGACCGGCGATGCCCGGCTGATGGGCGTCAAGATACATTACACAGTGGATGCGACGAACGACTCATGATTTACGCCAAAGTAGTGAACGGCGAGATCGTTTCACGTGAAACGAAGATCGCGCCAACATCGACCATAGCTTCAGATGGTGGCCCAACCTGGCGCCCGATCGAGGCTGATGGCCAGCCGAATTATGATGTTGCAACGCAAAATCTCGTGCGTAGCGAAACGATCGAGGTGGATCGAGTTTTTATTGCATGGACGATTGAGGAGAAATCGCTTGACGCTGCGAAGGCAACGCGGATCGACGCAATCAATGCAGATGCCGGGGCGCGGATATTGTCAATCATGCCGGAATATAAGCAGCGCAACGCTTTAGCGCTTGGCTTGGAAATGGCTACGACCTATGGCGCGGACCCGGCAGGATGGCCGAGTGCCGAACAATCCATTTATGCATCTGCATCAGCCGCATGGGCGCTCATCAAGAGTATTCGAGATGCGAGCAACCAAGCGGCTGCTTTGATCAATGCAGCCCAATCAAATGAAGAGGTGCGTGCGGTAATTGTGGTGTGGCCGGATGCTTAAAATAAGCAATCTTATTGGATTTGCAGTTGGTGGTGGTAATTCTACGGTATTAGACATCACTTATGCTGATGATTCAACTGGAACGCATGACCTTGCGACAGGGCCGCTAGTGTTGGCCTATCAGGCGGATAAAGTGCACAGGGTTACGCCGCGCTCTTCTATTGTTGTTGATGTTGAGTTGTGGGGCGGCGGCGGCGGGTCAGCAGAAGGCCGGGGCGGTGCGGCTGCAAAGGTCGATTTTTCTGATTATACAATGGTGGGTGGAACGGAGTACGCCATAGCAGTTGGCGAAGGAGGCCAAAATGGCACGGACACAAATCTTGCCGGGGGATGGCCGGATGGTGGCGCTCATCAGGGCGTTACATATAACGGTGAAGACAGGGGTTCAGGCGGGGGATCGTCTCGGTTTGCGGTAACATCTTCCCTCGTAAGCAGTGGCACAACAACTGCGAATCTCAATGATGCTAGTAGCACTTACTTGGCTATTGCCGGTGCAGGTGGCGGCGGGCCATCGCGAGGCGGATCAGCAGCAGCAGTCGCAGGCGAAGGCGGTGCAATAACCGGCGTTGCCGGTGGGACGTATGTTAGCCTAGACGGTGGCGGCGGTGGAGGCACGCAGTCTGCTGGCGGCGCTGGCGGCGTTGGCCGTACTGGAACGGGCGGGTCTGGCGCCAAATATGCCGGCGGGGATAGTCAATCTGCGAGCGATAATGCCGCTGGGACAGGCGGCGGCGGTTATTATGGTGGCGGTTCTGGCGGCGGTTATTATGGTGCTGGTGGAGGCGGTAGTTCATTTTTGGATGGGTCTCTGACAGGCAACAAAACAAGTGGGTCGGGACTAAATGCACCGTCAGGACAACCTGCAGGATATCCAAACGCGGGCGATGCAGTATCTGGTGCAAATGCCGGCGAGAATGGCGTCGTAACAATTACGTTGGCATCTTGATCATGGCAATTCGTTCGATTTCCCTTGGTACGTCATCCAATCCAGCTCGCTACGGCCAAGACGGTAACACGCGGCTGATCAACTGCTATGCCGAGCATGCCGGCGCCGAGGGAAAGATGCAATGGCCGCTTTATGCGAGCGATGGCCTGACATCGTTTGCAACGCTTGGCACGTCGGAAGGTGTGAGGGCCATGCTGCCGCTATCGTCGGCGCTTTATGTCGTGGCTGGACGACTTGTCTACTCAGTGGACCTGACCGGCACGGCGACCGTTCTTGGCGGCATCCCGACAGATGGCCCTGTGTATATGGCAGCCAACAGTCGCGGCACGGGGCAGCAGGTCGGCATTGCATCAGATGGCGTGTTTGGCGTGATCGACAACGGCCTATTTGAAATATACCAGGACGACAATTTGCGCGGCCCTAATTCTTTGGCCGTGGTTGATGACTACACACTGACATCAGCCGGGCGCGGTTATTGGCAAGTCTCTGCGCAGAACAATATGCGCTCATGGGACGCGCTCGAAACGGCCAATGCAGAAAGCTACCCGGACGAGCTGGTGCGCATCATCGCACACGAACGCGAGGCCATGCTGATCGGTTCGGAATCGGTTGAGTGGTGGCGCAATGTCGGATCGGCTGATTTCTCATTTGCGCGGGTGGCAACCAAACAGATTGGCACGGTGGCCGGTGCAAGCGCTGCCCGTGTTGGCGAAACGGTGTTGTGGATCGACCATGAAAACCAGGTTCGCGCCAGATCTGGCTATGGCGGGCAGGTGGTGTCAAATAATGCCGTTACGGACGCGATTTCGAGTGTCACGGATAAATCGACAATCAAGGGGTTTGGCTGGGCACGCGGGAAGCATTCATTCTATGCTATCCGCCATGCAAACTGGTGCTGGGTCTATGACCTTTACACGAACTTCTGGCACGAGCGGCGAAGCCACAACAGCAACACTTGGCGGATCGGGGATGTGTGCCGGTTTGCAGGCAAGGCAATCGCTGCAGATGCTACGACTGGCACGCTCTATGAAATGTCCGATACGGCATATGATGAAGCAGGCCAACCGCTTGTGATGACGGTGCAGCCGCCCAGTGTGCATGGCTATCCAAGGGGCGTGAAGATCAACCACCTGTTCGTTGACGCGATTGCAGGTGTTGGCGCGGTGAGTTCTGACACTGACGATTCAAACCCGCAATTGGCCGTGCGGCATTCCTTCGACGGCGGGAACAATTGGTCTGCCGTGCGTCATGAAAGTCTCGGCGCAGCCGGTCAGAGATTGAAGCGCATCAAAATGCGCCGCTTCGGTAAGTCGCGAGAAGACGGGTTTCAGTTCGAGTTGAGCGTATCAGCCAAAGTTGCAAAGGGCATCACGGGAATGGCCGTTGATGCTGAACCATTGAGGGCATGACGATGAATGGCAGAAAACCAATGAATTCCGAATATGGACCGGGAAATATGTATACTGTTGCTTCGGCGCCTCAATATTATCCGCTAAACTGGTGGGAGAACCCAATGCCGCCAAGGGATATGAGTCTCTACGGGGCGGGAATGTCGGGCTTTCTTGGGGGGACTATGGGTGCTGGTTTGGGCGGTGCCACTGGACCTGGAGCCTTGGCAACGGGCGCCGTCGGCGCGGGCGCCATGATGGCGGGTGAATACCTAGCGGACAGGGCTGTGCGACAACCAGCCCGAGATGCTTACAATAACGAATACAGCCCAATGCAACGCATTCCCAATGCGCTCACGCCGAGGTTCTGATGCCAACACCATTGCCGCCGCTTCCCCAGTTGGAAAACATCCCACCGGAGCTTTTGCAATGGCTCCGAACGGTCGAGGCAATCATTCGTGAATTGCAGGAGGGTAGCTGATGAGCTTCTGGGGTGAATTCACAGGTAGCTGGCAGCGCGGCAAAATCCGGGATGCTGGTGCCGCTCAGGTGGCCGGATACAATAACGGCATTCAGTCCATCAACGACCATAGCAGCAGCGCTAAAAACTATCTGACGCCATACCAGAACCGTGGCGATGCGGCTTACCGGCAATACACCGATGCGCTCGGCGTCAATGGTCAAG
>Ga0208644_1000039_pt1 | contig 72940 bp, 42 predicted proteins | sample VirMetDEL_Nov_18_FD_184517 | JGI IMG/M metagenome (GOLD analysis project Ga0208644, IMG submission 184517) | Aqueous microbial communities from the Delaware River and Bay under freshwater to marine salinity gradient to study organic matter... | ecosystem: Environmental > Aquatic > Marine >...
TATGTCAAGGTTGTGCTTTGATCTCTATCATAGACTGACTAACATCAGACACACCTTGACATACTTTAGCGATCTGTGCTTGCCATTTTTCTATCGTTAATAATTCTTTTTCTCCGGATCTTTTAATTACATTAATTTTCATCATTTACCCTATTTTTGTATAAAGTGGTGAGAGATCATATTCTTTAATTATGTCGAAGTCGCTTAGATGATTATTTAATACTGTGTTGGGCCAGTAATTCAATATATATTTTGCGTTATCAACTAAGACTAATACCACTTGTTCACTATTATCGTCTTTAGCATCAACTAAAGCAATGTTTTTGGTGCCCATGAGCAGTAGCGTGTAAATTATACCCAATGCCCTAGCATATACACAATAATTATTGTCATATATTAATTGCCATGGGTCGGGCCAGAGTGGCATGTAGTCTGGATGTAGATAATGGTTAACTAAAGGTGCTTGTTGCCAGAAGCGATCTACTTCTACTGCGATTGTAGAAAGATCCTTATCCCGCAAGTTATCCCTTAAATTTCGCCAGTCCTGAAGTAAGGACGAGAAATCCTGTAAGAAATGATTCATCGTTGTTATTTAGAGCAGATGAGTGCAGTATATAATATACCGCACTCATTGATCATTACATCACTCTAATCTGAGTAGTCCAAGTTGTGCTATTGCTACTTGATGGAGTTACTTGCAATGCTATATTACTTCCATCTAAGTTTACTGCAAGTGTACCTGTTGCTCCGCCTAGTGTAGCAGTACCAAATGTCACGAAATCAACTGTTGTGCCATTTGTTACAGCAATAACTGTTGCTATGCTATATTTCTGTCCTGTAGAATCTACACCCTTAACTAGATATTCTACTGCTGCTAATCCACTGTAAGCAAACGTTGCTATAGTTTGATTTGCACCTGTAGTAGTTGTAGTAACTTGTGCTGTTCTAATAGAAGTATTACCTACAATTAAGTTTGCAGCAGTTACGTTTCCTGATGATGTTAAAGATGTTAGTGTACCAACACTAGTTATATTTGGCTGTGATGCTGTAGTTAATGTTCCAGTCAAGTTAGCAGCACCAATAGTGCCACTATTAGCATAGACATTTCCAAATGTACCATTACCGGTTACTGCTAGTGATGATAGTGTACCAACACTAGTAATATTTGGTTGAGCCGCAGTATATACTGTACCTGCGACTAGAGCATTTGCTACTTGTCCGGTTACATTACCTCCAGCAATGTTACTAATATTTCCACCTTCACCCGTGAGTGTTAGGGCACCAATAGTACCGCTGTTAGCATAGATATTTCCAGCAGTTATATTTGCTGTTACTGCTAGTGATGATAGTGTACCAACGCTAGTGACGTTTGGTTGTGCCGATGTTGTAAGAGTTCCAGTTAATAAACTTGCACCAATAGTGCCGCTATTAGCATAGACATTACCAAATGTACCATTACCTGTAACTGCTAGCGATCCAAGTGTACCAACACTAGTTAAACTTGAAGTTACGATACTTGAGTTTAATGTAGTACCAGTTAAGTTAGCAGCATTGGCTGCTATAACAACGTCAGAAGCTGCTGTTAATTGACCTTGAGCATTAACAGTAAATGATGCTACCCTATCGCCGTTACCGTAACTTGCTGCGGTTACAGTTGTGTTGCTTATACTAAATTCACTACCTGAAAGTGTTAAGCCTGTGCCTGCTGTATAAGTACCAGCACCTGAGAACTGCGTGAATACTATAGGATCTGTTCCTACAGTAGTTACTGTTTCTACTTGTACCCAACCTGTGTTATCGTATAGAGTGCCACCAGTAGCAAACAAGAAGTCACCACCTTGAATCTCAGCACTAGTGTCGAAGTCAGTTGCGCGAGTTAAAGTAGTACTATTGGTAAATGTGTATATACCGTTGTGTGCTGTGTTTGCTTCATTTTTAACTAGTATACGAATACCAGATGTTAACGTTACTCCGTCTATTGCTGTGAAAGTACCATCAGTTGTTAATGTTGCCCCAACTCCAGCAGTACCATTATTATAAGTAATAGTACCTGAAGAAATATTTGCTAGAGTATCTGTTGTTACAGCACCAACTGATTCGTGAACGTGAAGACCCTCAGCAACATTATCTACGTATTGTTTAGTTGCTGCGTCAGTTGCATTGATTGGAGTAGCAAGACCTACAATGTAATTGCCAGTCATGTCTACGTTGCCAGCAAAAGTGCTGACACCTGTACCGCTAACTGTTAGTACACCTGCTATACCTAAATTACCTACGTTAGCGTTACCTGTTACACTTAATGTGCCACCTGTTGATATATTACCTGCGCTAGCATTACCTGTTACTGCTAGTGATGATAGTGTACCAACACTAGTGATGTTTGGTTGTGCTGCTGTTGTTACTGTATTTGCTGTGCTTGCATGAGTTGCATTTGCTACTGTGCCAGAAACATTAGCACCAGTAATATTACTGATATTTCCACCTTCACCTTTGAGTGTTAGGGCGCCAATAGTACCACTGTTAGCATAGACATTTCCAAATGTACCATTACCTGTAACGTCTAAACTTGTTAGTGTACCTAGTGAAGTAACGTTTGGTTGCGCTGCTGTTGATAGCGTACCTGTTAATGTTGTGAATACAGCATTGTTACCACCGATATTGCCAACGTTAGCATTACCTGTTACTGACAATGCTCCGGCTGTAGTTAAATTACCACCAGATACGTTACCAGTTGCAGCAACTACACCACCTGTTGTAATGTTGCCACCAGATACGTTACCAGTTGCAGCAACTACACCACCTGTTGTAATGTTGCCACCAGATACGTTACCAGTTGCAGCAACTACACCACCTGTTGTAATGTTGCCACCAGATACGTTACCAGTTACTACTAGTAATCCACCAATACCTAAGTTACCTGTAATGTTGCTGTTACCAGCACCATTTACTGCTAAGTTGGCAGAAGTTGTGATGTTACCTGTAACTGTTAATGTTTGTGTGACAGCCATACTAGCATTAACGTTAGTAGTAACTGCAACATTAACACTAGTGGCGGCTAATCTTAATCTTTCACCACCTACTGCATTGAAAACTATATTACTATTATTGGTTATTGTAACATTACTATTACCGTTTTGTAGCAATCCGCTGTTGATAGTTGTAATATTACCTGTTGTTATAACTGCTGTTGCAGTACCTAAGTTACCAACGTTAGCATTACCGCTAACATTAGCAGTGCCTGTGATATTTGCTCCAGTAGAACTTACAACTAATACGTTAGAAGTACCGCCAACACTAGTTGTAACGTTACCACCAGAGGTAGCGATACGTACATTAGAAGTACCATTTTGTATTTGTGATGTATCAATACCAGATAGTTGGCTACCGTTACCTATAAAGTAAGTTGCAGTTAAGTTACCGTCTGCATTTCTTACTGCTACTGTATTTGCTGTATTTGAAGTAGCAGTATCATATCCGTCTAATAAGTCAGCATTTAAGTTAGCAACTTTTGTTTGTGAGTTAACTAATAATGGTGTAGTGCCATTAGCAATATTTGCTATGAGTTGAGGGGCTGTAACGTTTGCTGTCGCTAGTACTTGAGCAGTGCCTAAGTTACCAACGTTAGCATTGCCAGTTACGCTTAGTGCGCCACCTGTTGTCAAGTTACCTGCTGCAACGTTTGCTGTTACAGTTAGAGAACTCAATGTACCAACTGATGTAATGTTTGGTTGAGCTGCTGTTGTTAGAGTACCAGTTAATAAACTTGCACCAATAGTACCACTATTAGCATAGACATTGCTAAATATACCATTACCGGTTGCGTTAAGGTAACCTGCAACATTTACTCCAGTACCTGTTACAACGGCTATGTTAGCATTTCCTGCAACGCTGATATTAACGTTACCATTAGCAGTTGGAATAGTTACATTTGAATTACCATTAGCCAAATTACCAGCAGTAGCGATACCAGTTAGTGCGCTACCATTACCTATGAAAAAGTTTGCTGCTACGTTGCCATCTGCATTTCTTACTACAACAGTATTTGCTGCTGTTGAAACAGAACTATCATATCCATCTAATAAATCAGCATTTAAATTAGAAACTAGTGTAGTTGACGCTACAGTAAACGGAGAAGTTCCAGTAGTAATAGTAGATTGTAGCGTTTCACCTTTAACTAATTTTGTTGCTATAATATTATTAGCATTAACATTGGCGGTATTAGCATTAATGTTACCGGTTGATTCTATCGTACCGTCAACATCTAAAATATTACTAGTGTAATTCCAAAGTAGTAAGTTTCCACCTTCTACTTCACCACTAGCGTTGTATAGTATACTGTAGTTAACACCTGCTGCAACGATGTTACCAGAAATGTTACCTTCGAAGTTTCCTAAGAAGTAGTCTGCCGATATATTTCCTGGAAAATCTGTTAAAGAGTTAGCATACAGAGTTATTGTTTTACTGTTTGCTGTTATTTCTAAATTGTTTGAACTACCAGCATCAATTTTTAATGTGGTAATATTACCTGCTGAATCGATTACATTTATTGGTGTTTCGCCTACTGCATATCCACCAACAGAATTAAAAGGTTTGAGAGCCATTGTTTAATCTCCGTTTATATTATTTATCTAAAACTCCTGTTTTATGTGTTATAAGATGTAATTAACATCCTATGATTCATAAAATTACTTGAAGAGGGGGTAACTCTTAAAGTTAAATTACCTGCTGTATAGTCTATCGTAAAATCTGCTATAAATGCGTTGATAACTAAAGTGCTAATCTCGTTATATTCTATGTAAGTTCCTAATACTAAAGAGTTCAATTTAGTTATTTGTCTAGCATTACCAGTAGCATCATCTGTTATGATCACAAAATCTGCTCCATATATACCAGTTGCCGGAATTTCAAAAATTACTTGTCCAGTAGCACCGCTTGAAGTAGTAGCAAAGTAAACTTTTTGATTTTGAAATTCATACGCTCCTGCACCTATAGTAATGCTATTAGCAGTAAGAACATTAGATGATTTGTCAAAAGTTAATGAACTAGAAGCATTAAATGCTCCATCATCATTAAATTGAATTTGAGTATTTGCGCCACCGGGATTAACGCTAACAGTTTCCCATGATAAGTTTCCAGTGCCATCTGTTGTTAACACAGATCCGTCTGAACCTCCACCTATAGATATGATATCTATATTGGCTAAATTAATTGATGTGGCTAAAGAAAAATTAACTTCATCCGTTGCTGATAAATCACCTGCTTGAACAGCAACTGTACCTTGTACAGTAGGTGCTACGATTGTGCCTAATGCTGTGATACCACCACTTACTAATAGACTAGATAGGGTACCAACAGTAGTAATGTTGGGTTGTGAAGCAGTAATAAGAGTTCCTGAAATGTTGCCAGCAGAAATATTACCATTAACGGTTAGTACGTTAGATGTTTTGTTAAATGTAAATTTAGACGACCCACCAAAAACTCCGGCATCATTAAACTGTACTTGAGTGTTGCTTCCTCCAGGTTCTCCGTTTCCTCCTCCTCCGCCTAATGCCCAAGATAAGTTACCTGTACCGTCTGTTTGTAAAAAGTATCCATTAACTCCGCCAGTAATATGAAGATTTGCTACTGCGAAATTTACATTAGGTGCAGAAGAAAAATTAGTGTTACTGCTTATTGATAAGTTACCAGATGTTTTGTCAAAAGTAACTGTAGATATACCACCAAAAGAACCATCATCGTTGAATTGTAGTTGAGTGTTACTACCGCCGGGTGTTCCGTTACCACCTCCGCCAGTAACTGCTGCGAATATACCATTGCCATATAAAACATTTGATGAATTACCGTCTAAATTAAGAACAGATATGTTACCTAATGTTGGCGTTCCAGTTATATTTGCGTATGGTATATTTGATAGTCCATATCCATTGCCTGTAATCAACCCGGTAGTTGAGATAGTATTACTACCAAATGCTGCTAACAAAGATACTACATTAGAATTACCGTATGAAGTCGCGGCAGCACCAAATGTTCCGTCTCCACGTATTACATTAGAAACATTACCATCTAGATTTATAACCGCGATATTACCAATACCAGACACATTACTAACAGCAACACTATTAGCAACTGCGGCAAAAGATACTTCACCTGTAATATTTGCTCCTGCTAAGTTTGATAATTTATTTCCATCAGCAGAAATGTATGTTACTGTTAAAAGATTAGTATCTTTATCGTAGAAAAATCCTGCGTCCCCGCCAAAATTACCTGCGTCATTAAACTGAACTTGCATGTTAGAGCCGCCGGGTGAACCATTACCTCCTCCATTACCTGTTTGTGCAGTCCAAGATAAGTTTCCAGCACCGTCGGTTTGCAGTACATAACCATTAAGACCGCCGGATATATGCAAACTTTCTACATCGCCTAGATTAACTAAATTACCTGAAGCGACAAAATTAGATACTGCTAATGTTTTAGTAACTTGATCAAATGTAAATGTAGAGTCTGCACCAAATGCGTCATCATTGTTATACTGAACTTGAGTGTTAGAACCTGCTGCACTTGCTGTTAACGGATCACCGTTGGCAAATTTAAACTCATTAGCATAAATGATATTGGCTGATACATTACCAGAAGTGTTGACATTTGTAACTACATTGCCATTGGCATCAACAACTTCTATTACAGGGATACCTGTAGTAAAACCACCTAATGAATGAAACGGTTCAGCAGCCATTTTATTTTATTTTCCTTATTATATATTTATCAAAAACAAAAAATTAATGCCTTGAAAAAAAGATCCGTAGAGAACTTTTTTCTAAAATAAATAGAATTATGCTAACAAAACAACCACCTAGACCTCTATGTAAAAATTGCGGATTAGTACCTGGTAAACTAAATGGTAAAAGTAAATTAGGCTTCAAAAAGTGGCACAAATATTGTGTTGACTGTTCGAAAATAATGTATAGTAAGAAACATAAGCATTTAGCAAATAAGAAAAATATATGCGAAGAATGTAAGTTTGTACCAGTAGATCGTTGTCAACTAGATTTAATCTACGTAGATGGTAACAAGAAAAATAAGAAATTAAAAAATTTAAAAACGTTATGTGCTAATTGTAGTAGAGTATACAGAAAAAACTTAAAATCAAAAACTAAGTCAGTATTAAATCTTACTGTAGATGCTGATGTTAGAATAAACTAAAAAGAAAGGGCGCATACGCGCCCAGTCTTTTTGAACAATCAACGATCCAACTATTATTGGAAAGTTACGTTCTGTATAGCAATCTCACCAACATAGTCTGCTGCGTTGCCGAAGCTGCTTGCAGTGTTAGTCAATTCTACATAACCATAACGAGTCATGAATGAAACGACTGGTTCGAATGTTGATGGGTCTAGTACAACACCGCTGCTCATCAATGGAATGTATGGGCAGTAGAATGCTGCTGCGTCAGTCTCGCTTGAACCCTTGTAACCAACTAGTACTGGTTTAGCATCGTCGGCATAAGAGTCTACGAACACACGCATTGCACCGTTTAGAGTACCAACAAACTTAGTGTTAGTTGGGGCTTCAAAAGTGCCTTCAGTTGTTCTTGCGAATGCTGAAGTTGTTGCTGACTGTAGAACAGTTAGAGCTGCTGAACTTACAACTGCCCAGTTACCTGCACCACGACGAGTGCGCTGTGCAATCAAGTTTGCAACACGGTTGATTAGAACTGCTAGTGCAGCATGTTCATCACCAACGAATGTAGCAGTACCTGATACAGTTGCCTGGTTAAATGTAAACTCAGTTGCTGCTAGTGAGCGTAGTGATAGGAGGATTTCCTGATCAATTTCAGCAGTGATTTCTTGTGCGAGAGCAGCCATAATTTCTGCTTCGACATCAATTCCGTGCTGAGCCTGCGCATCTTGAGCAGCTTCAAATGTCCAACGTGCCTGCAACTTACGTGACTTGGCTTCAACAGCCTGACGTAGAATCTGTACGCTGATCTGCTTACCACCGTTACCTTCTAATGATGCTGTTGAAGCAGCAGTATAAGAAGAAGCACTAGCATCGGCAGATGCTGTACGTGAATATGCTTGTGCAATCTTGAATGGTGACAATGCTTCTTCACCTGCAGTTACAGATGTTCCTGCAGCTGAACTATCAGTCAATGATTGTGCATAGCGAACACGTAGAGTGTGGATCTGACCAACTGGACCAGTCATTGGCTGAACACCGACTAGTTCGTTAGCAATAACAGTTGGCATAACACGACGGATTACTGGAAGAATAACGCGATTTAAAGTTGCGATATTGCCTGCAGTAGTTGTACCTGCTGAAGATTCAGCAAGTAACGACTTGCGAGTGTTTTCTAAAATAACACCCATTGTTGAGCGACGTGTGCCCTTTAGGCCTTCTAACAGGGCATCTTTCGTCTCGTCCCAACGGCTTTCTAAGAGTACTTTTGACATTTTTTATATCTCCTAATATGTCTAAATTAAAGCCCTGCCAGACGCTTGAGGTCGATCACGTTGTTGTCCACTTCGGGATCTTTCTCAACTTTTTTGGCAGTTTTATCACCAGTTACTTCTTTAATAACAGACTCAGACAACACAGGCTTTGATACCTTTGCTGCTGAACCATTATTTAGAACTGCTGGTAAATACTTGTCGAATGCGTTCTTCAATTTTGGTGTCTGAACGCTTTCTAATAAGCTCTTCATTACCTGTGCTTTCTCCTCATTGAGAGTTGCTAATAGTTCTCCCATTACTTTTTCTCTTTGAGTAGATTCTTTGATAATACGAACTTCACGATTTTTTGATTCTACGAGCTTTTCAGTAGTTTCAAGTTTCTGCATAGCCTCTGCTAGTGCTTCTTCTCTTTCGGCAATTGCTGCTACAAGTTTGCGAGTTTCTGCCTTATCGTTTAGATAAGTTACAGAGTATTCACTTGCAAATGCTTCGAACAACTTACGACCGAAATTGTTTTCTCTAGCAATCTTGATATCTTCTCTCAACTGAGTTAACTCAGAAGTGAGATGTGATGCTACTAGACTCTTGACACGAGCTGCACTTTCAGCAACAAATTTTGCTTTTAATGCTTCTAGTTTCTTGCGTCCTTCTGCAACTAACTTGACCTTTGCTTCTACAACAGCCTGTTTGTCTGCTGCGAACTCTTTGATCTCACGTGCCAATGAGTGTATAATGAACTTCTCAAGTTTTTCTTGATGTTCCATTTGCACTTTGCGATCTGCACGTAGTTCTTTAATTTCTTCGGCTAGTTTAGTAACCATAAAATTGTTGAACTTTGATGCATTCTCACGTAAAGCAACTTGTGCTTTGACACGATCTTCGTTCATTGCAGTTCTTTCTTCATGAAATTCTTTGATTTCTGTTGAAAGACTTTCAGTTAGCATCTTATCAAGGGCTTCTACCATCACGCTTCTGTCATGCTCATATTTGTGTGCGAACTCTTCACGTAGTTCTGCACGTACTTGATCACGGGCTTCAGTTAACTTGCCTTCCCAAACTTTTTGAAGTTCGTTTGAGATGTCTTCGTTAATTAGTCCGCTCTCAACTAATGGTTTGATAGCATCCAACATGCTGGTTCCCCTTATTTAATTTTAAGATCGTTGATGAGGCGCTTTACTTCCTCAGCCAAAAATCTTTGTACTTTTTTGTCGCCACCTGCTTCTCTAGCGATATCTAAAACTTTATGTCCATTTTTCATATTCATGAGACTTTCATAAATTGCTTTAGGATATGCGTTAGGTGCGCTGGGTTGAGCGACAATATCAACTGTGATTATTTCAAAATCACTTACCTTGCCATCCATATCGTTTACATTACCTGATCCACGACTGGATACGCCTAGTTTCACACCACTCTCCAACATAGTCCTTACTAATTGACCCATTGGAGTTGGTAGAATCTTTAATTTTCCGTAACCGTTAGGACCGTCCATCCACATGCTTTGAATCATGTGAGATACACGATCTAAATTAATCTTGAGATCGTCTGGGTGATCTACTTCCCCTAATACTGAGTAACCTTCGGAAATTTGCTTGTTTAGAGTCTCGACTGCTTTTTCTATTTCAGATACGGGGTAAACTCGCTCATTAGCATTTTTTACCCCGCCCTGAATGAAAACTCCTTTCATGTAAAGAGTTTTCAAGTCTCCCTCTTCCTTGATAGATTCAACCACCATACCTGCGCGGTCAAATGTCAAGTGTTCTTTTAGAAACAAAGCCATTGTTTCCAGTTACTCCTTACTTAGCAACCGGGCTTTTAGTGTTTACACCTGAAGCCTGTGATGTTGTTGCTTTTGGTGCATTCTCTAATTTTCTGCCCTTCTGTCCAGGTGCGTTGCCAAATTTACCTGCTCCTTCTACATCTTTGTGACCCTTAGCATATTCATTGCTTGGGGCTTTTGGAGCATTAGGAACTGCTTCAGTATCGCCAGAGAATTTAACTGGCTTGCTAGCCATTCCTGACTTACCTGCGTTTGCTGCTACTGGGCTCTTAGTTTGAACTCCATTGTCACCGTGAGTTACAGATACTTTTTGTAATTGTACTGCTTCAGCAACAACTTCCTCTTCTTCTTCCTCAGCGTCTACTTCTTCGCCTTCGTCGCCTTCGTCGCCTTCGTCGCCTTCGTCGCCCAATAGTGATTCAAATTCTGCCATTAGTTCATCTAGTTTTTCTTCTAGATCAACTACACGATTTTCTAGACCTTCTTCGTCTTCGCCGGCTTCTTCGCCTTCGTCATCTAGATCGTATTCAACTTCTTCTTCAGAATCTACTTCCATGTCTTCATCATCTTCTTCCATGATGCCATCCATCATGTCTTCTTCTTCCATCATACCTGATTCTTCAGCAGTGATTTCATCCATTAGATCACCTACTTCACCAATCATTTCGTCGCTTTCTTCCATGTCAGCACCGTGCATAGAGTCAGCCATCATTTCTTCATCCATGATTGACTCATAGATTTCGCGTGACTTTTCTACAACGATTTCATGAAATAATTCGCGAGCTTGTTCTTCGTTTTCATTGATTACTAGATCAATGAGTTTTTCAAATTTTTTGTTATCCATTGTATTCTCCTGGTAGTTAATGGCTTTGTAATAATTACTTATGCTATATCACTAAAAAGTGATCAATAAGTATATATTTTTTGCGTTTTTGGTGAAAAATTATATTATAAACCCGGTTGTTGCTGCTCTTTACCAGCAGAACCGTATTGTTCTCTGACTTTTGATAGATATTCGCGCTTCTCATAATTTCTAACATCAAGCATTTTTCTTAATTTTCTTATCTGCTTTAAAGTTAGTTTAGTTTTTCTTGAGGTTCTCCACTCAGGTTTACTGTTATCATTTTTTGTATCTTGATAACCTTCGATAGGAGGATTAAACATTTCTGTTAATAACATAAATCTATTTATCTTTTATACTGGAGGTGCTGGCGGTGCTTCACCGCCTGCTGGTGGAGGTGCTGCACCAGCACCCATGTCACCTACTGGACCTGCTGGCGGAGCAGCCGCTCCTTCTTCACCTTCAGGAGCAGCCATTTCTTCTGCTGTGCCTTCATCTGATTCTATATCACCTACGGAGACACCTATACTGCGTAAATCTGAGCCTTTAGGTTCTTGAGCTTCTTCTTTACCATTTTCTTCACGCCATAATTTTTCATTCTTAGATATTTCTTCTTCAGTTAATCCTAAGAATCTTTCAAGAGCAAATCTCTTTGAGATATATGGAATTTGATCTATCGTTTGATATGAAGCAATTCTAGCAGTATCCAATTCTGTTTGTCTATAAGAAGCAAAATTTTGTGGAGGATTAAAAGATAAAGAAAATAATCCTGAATCTATATTGAATCCTCTCCAGCGCAAGAATAGTTTAAATTCTTCATCAAGTTTTTGTATGATGTAATTTTGCAATCTTTCGCAGTATTGATTAAATCTAAATTCTTGTATTAATGCAGTACCAACTTTACCGTCAGTAAATGCTCTTTCTGAATCATCTGGACCAGTTGGTAAATAAGAACTAGGTACTCTCAAGCCTCTTGCTAATCTGTTGTTGAAGTATTTGAGGTCATCGATTTCACCTAAGTTCTGTCCACCTTGCATAACTTCTACACTAGAACCTCTACCATCTGCTGTTACTGGAAAGAAGTAATCTTCGTTCATTGATAGTGGATTATATGTAGCATCTACTAATGATTGTCCACCGTACAAACTTGGAATTCTACGTTGATGTATCTCATTTTTTACCCTTTCTACAAAAGCCATAGCCATATGTGAGGGCATATTACCAACGTCTATCTTGAACAATCTACGCTCAGGGGCGCGTTGAACACGATATATAAGAACTGCGTCTTCTAATAATTCTTTTTGCTTATATACTTTAAATATGTTTTCTAATACTGACTGACCAAAAGGCCAGAAACGATCTAAGCCTTCTGTTAAACTAAGATGTACTATGTGTTTAGCATCTACGGCATACTCACCTTGTCCAAGCGTAAATCTGCTACCAGTAGTGTTATAAGGCATAGCAGGAACAGTATAAGGAGTATTAGTTCCTCCGCCTGTTCCACCTAATCCTGTAGCAGGATTAGCAGCAAAATCAGTATTTGTTTTTTCTGCGACTGTTAAATTCTGTAGATTTATATTGAGGTCTTTCAATACATACTGTTCAGGTTTCTTACCTTCAGATTCGTTAACAACTACTTTAATGACTTTAACCATATCTACCCAATACAACTTGAAGTTTTCTGGGTCTCTTACAAATACTTGATCACCATATTTAATTACGTTCCTGAAAATTTTAAATACCCTAGTATCAAATTCGTTTAGTTTACACCATTGTTGAATCTGAGTTTTTAATAGTTCAACTTCATGATGAGTAGGATCTTCACTAAAATTAATAAAGAATGGAGTTTTGTTATGATCATTCTTTTGTGTAGAGAACTCTGCTATGATATCTAAGCAAGCATTGATCTCTGCATCAACATCCATCATTTCATATTGATTATATCTTTCTATTCTGTTTGGATGCCCTGTATATACTTCGGGCAATCTGCTCATGTAATTTCTATACCCAAAGTTGTCTTTGTTCCAACTGTTGTCGTTAGCGTTATTCCAAGTACCTGAATTACTGCTAACGCCTGAGATTGGGCTAGACTGTCCGCTTTTGTTTAAGAATTTTTTAGTGTATGGCATTTATGTTCTCTGTTTAGATATTTATTATGTCATATTATATTTCAAGATTTTGTCTTGTATGTCATTAGCCTGATCTAATTTGTATATGACTTCATCTAACCTGTTTATCATTGCTCTAACCATATCCTCGTTGCTGTTTGTGTTAGTAGTTGATGTGTTTGTAACTGCATTTAAAGTATCTGCTGACGTTTGACCCAATTTTTCTAATAAAGAGTTATTACCAAGAGGAACTATTTGTTCTCTACCGTGTAGTACTGCTGGGAATCCAGTAGTAGGACCATCAACAACACCACCCCTTGCTGCGTGAGTATTTAAATGAAAATGTCCTCCTGTTGTATATTGATTGCGATCTCCTTCTGGATAGTCTGGCGACTTGTAATAATATTCATTATATGCTCTTGCCACACCCGGAATCGCTGCAAGTTTTGCTTTGATTTCTTTTGCAGTCTCTTTATCTGGTTCCTTTGCCATAGTAAGGTCTATACCTTGTCCTATTGCGTGTTTGCTCCTAGGATGCTTAACTTGATGGTAGCGGTCGTTTAATCCTGTAAAGTAACCAAAATCTGCTCCCAGTATGCTTTGCACTTGTTGTGCAACTCTTACTGCTGTTGGCTTTAATAATCCCCCGTCATATACATCACCGTATGGTCTTACTTTTAATCCTGCTTTTTCAACTTGTTCTTTAGGTGATTCAGCACCAGGTGCACCAGCAAGTGTTGTTGCAGATGGCGCTTCATTCTCTTGAGCGTGTGATCCTTCTAGCAGGCCGACGTTTGTTTCATCGCTGCTACTTCCTCCACCACCGGACGTACTGGCTGCAGATGATTTTCTTCTTCTTGTAGATGGGCCTCTTGAAGCAGCACTTGTACCTCCACCTCCGCTCATACCTCCACCGCCACCTCCGCTCGTACCTCCAGAAGTAAAGTCTGATGCTTTATCAATTAGTTCCATTATCTTTTGTTTTAATGCTAATCTATCTAAACGTTCAAACTCTTTATATACGTTATCTGGAATCTTGAAATCTTTTAAATTTTTAACAGATGATGTTAGTTCTTGCCATTTTACGCTAGTCCAAAATTTAAAAAATTTGTCCATATATGTCAGATTTTTATCAAATCTATTTTCATTGATACCATTATCGTCTACTTCATCAATTCCTTCCATTACACCTTCTACGAAAGTTTCATACGGCCAGTCTGCTATTTTTGAATCAGGTAATGCTATTCCTCCAAGTTTTTTTATTTCAAGTAGAAAATTTGTCATTAATGGTAAATTTTTATTAAATTTTTCTGGATCTGGGTTAAACCCATCTGGGTCACCTACATCTACTATACCATTCATTATATTGTTTACTAAGTCTTCGTAAGGATAGTCTGCTAATTCTTTTGAGGGTAATCCTATTCCCTCTAACTCTTTAAGACTTCCCATAAATTGTTTTATCAAAGGAATATTAGCATCTATTTTAGTTTTGTCTACATCATCATCATCACTTAGTTCCCTTAAGGCATATATCATTTCTTCTGCTACATTTTCATAGTCAAAATTTTCAAGAGCTTCTAGATTACTTACACCTCCTAAGTCTTTCAACATAGCAAGAAACGTTTTTGCTGTTTCTATATTAGCCTTTATTGTTTTGTCATCTAATCCTACGTCAAACTCATCTAAACCATAAACTATTTCTTCTGCTACATTTTCGAAATCAAAGTCTTCTGCCTTTGCTATAGAATCCATTCCTGACAAAGCACTAGTAAATGCTTTAAACATTTCCATAGTGCCTTTAAATTGCTCTACATCTATCTTAGCCCCTTCCGAACCTAAATCAGATAAGAACTTAACAAATCCTTTTGCATCAATGTTACCTGTAGCAATTTTCATAGCACCAGATGAAGGTTTCATTCCTTCTAGTTTTGCTAAACCTTGTATGTATACAGCAAGTGCCCCAGTAAATGCGTTAATCTTTTCAGGATCAGCATCTAAACCTGATATACTAGTTACGAATTCTTTGAAACTATCTACTGGTAGAACAATCTTTTTCTCTTTACCAAAAGCCGCTAATAGTCCGTCTACTATACCAGTCTTTGGCGGCTGGAATCTGTTTAGTGCCTTTATAAACATCTCTAGTGCAGGAGTGTATTTTTCTATATTTTCTACGCTTATTTGTGCTTTAGATAATTGTTCCATTCCTTTAATAGGGCCACTAAAGTCTACTTTACGGCTAAATACAGATCCTTTAGCCTTACCTAAAGTTGCCATTGCTTTTGCGTATATTTCTAATGCTTCAGATTTTGCTTTGAAGTCATCAACTTTAATATCTAAATTTGCAAATTCTTTTAATTTACCCATAATATCTTTACCACCAAAGAATTTAGTAATTCCTCCCGCTGCTTCACCTAACATATTTCCTATACCGCCGGCTACACCGCCTGCACCAAATACCGCTAATCCTGCTCCTAATCCAAGAACACCCTTACCTACAGCCCATAACTTTTCTCCGTCTAGCTCTTCAAACTTCTGTATAGATTTAGCCAAAAGGGGTAAAGATAGTGATACTACAGCAATAGCAGCAGCAATACCTACACCAAGCAATGTTATAACACCGGCAAATACTCCTGCACCTGCAAGTACTAGGCCAGCCTGTGGACCACCAAATGCTTTAAAGAAACCTGCTATTCCTTCACCTAGACCTCTACCTAAACCACTCAATCCTGTACCTAAACTGGCTAAACGTCCCATTCCTCCACTTGCAGCTCCGGGAAGTCCACCACCGCCTCCGCCACCCATAACTGTTCCAGCAACGGTAGATGCTGCGCTAGCTGCACCACCTTTAAACATTGAAGCCACTTTATAAGCAACGAAAGCAGCAGTTAAAACGCCTGTAGCGATTGTTAACGCATCTAGGGCTTTCTTATGAGTTGATAAACTCTCAACCATACTTTCCATTCCCTTTCGGAATTTAATTTCTGTTTCCTGTCTGCTTGCTTCTGCGTCTGCTATAGCACTGGTGCCTGCTTCTGTTGCTCTATCTCTGGCTTCTTGGGCCTCTTTCATTGCCTCTACTTCATCTATACCTCCGCGTTTTGCTTGAGTTGTGTCAAAACCCGCATCTTTTAATCCTTGTACACCCATAGCTTGCATTACTACAGGACCAAGTTCACGAATTCCCGCCATCGCACCTTCTTTTAGAGCCTGAGAAGTTTCGGCTGCGCGTAATTGTGCTGTCTTTGTTTCTGCATCTAGGATAGCTTTGCGTTCTTCTTCTGATCCTGCTGCTGCTATTTTCTTAGCAGATTCTGCGGTATCTTTAGTTAATTTTTCTGCCAATTGTGCAGCATCTTTGCCACCTCTTTCAATCATCATCATTGCTTTAGCAGAATTTTCATCTATAGCCGCGCCACCTGTATTCATAAGTGTGATATAGCCTGCTTTCATTTCATCAGACATACCAATTGTTGCTGCTGCTATTTCTGCTGATCTTACTTGTTCAGCAGCTGTCATTTCTGCTGCTTGTTTCCTCAATTTAGCCGCTTGTTCCTCATCACCCCTAGCTGCCGCTTCTTTAGCCTTTTTCTCTAATTCTGCAGCCTCTGCCATAACACCAGCCGATCGTAATTGTTCAGTTTCTAACGCAGCCTGTGCTTCCATGGATCTTTGGGCTTCTTCTGCACTTTTACCTGTGATTTCTGACAATATCATCAAATCTTTTACATATTGTCTGCTTATAGACGCTTGAAGACCACTTTCAACATTCATTTTATTGAACATCTGTCCGGTGGCTGCTACTGTCTTAGCGTAACCGGCTTGCATTTCCATTAACTCTTCGAAACCAATACCTAATCTACTAAACTCTGCTCGTTGTTTCTCGGTGACCTTAGTCATCTTCATGAATGATTCACCGGCTGAATCAGCACCACCTAAGAATACACTGAAAGATCCACTCATACCCTTCATAGTAGAGTTTAGTTTGTCCATGTTATGGTAAGTGAATCCGGCTTCTTTAGCCAATGCTTTCATCTGTTCGCCAGTAGCACCCATACCAGCACCAGACTTAAATGTAGCATCTCTCAATGAAACTACTGCGTCACGATATATGTTGACTTCTTTTTGTAATGCACCCAATGCTTGTATACCAACCCCAAGCACTTTGCCCATAAGACCAAATTGTGATACTATTCCTGATGCACCGTCAGTAGCAGCATCTATAGCAGCATTGTATTTTTTGAAACTTTTCTCAGTGCTTTCTAGGGCATTAATAACATTTTGAGTAGTTCTGATTGTAGTATTCGCAAGTTCATTTTTTACTCTGTCTTTGACTGCTTGTGCTTCTGCTGCTTTTCTTTCTGCTTCTGCAACCAAACTACCGGCTGCGCTGACTTCTTGTAAACCATCAGCGGCTGCTAGTCCAGTATCACCTAATCGTCTTAAACGTTCTTCAAGAGCGTTTATTTGTTCTTGCAATTGTTCAGTATTGAGTACGTTTTCGTCATTACCGCCTAGCATGTCCGTCATCCTTAAAATTTTGTTTGACTACGGTTTTACCCGTATAAATATAAAGTATTTAGTATTGGAAAAACATACCCTAAAAGAGGACAAACCATGAGCGATAACCCGTTAAAAAGATATTTCCGTAAACCTGCCGTGTACATTAAACTACCCAGTGGCGGCAAGAGATACACCCCTGATGTATTAACTATGCCAGCATCGGGTGAAATAGCAGTATATCCAATGACTGCTTTAGACGAAATTACAGCAAAAACTCCAGACGCTTTGTTCAACGGAGAAGCAATGGTCTCTATCATCAAGAGTTGTGTTCCTGATTTTAAAGACCCATGGAAGATCAGTAGTTCTGACTTTGATGCTGTTCTTATAGCGATCAGGTCTGCATCTAATCAAAGCATTTATAAAATAATGTCTAAATGTCCAAACTGTGAGGAAGAGTCTGAATTTGGAATAGATTTAATTCCTGTGCTATCTCAATTGAAAGAAGCAGATTATGAACAAGATTATCCTTTTAGTGATCTATACATAAGATTTAGACCATTAATATACAAAGAAATGAATGATGCTGGTATCAGTCAAGTTACTATTAACAAAGAACTAATGGATCTAGATAAGAACAAAGATTTACCAGACGAGCAAAAAGCCAAAGGCTTAGAAAAAGCAGTAAGAAAGATTACTGAACACACTATGCGTGTAGTTGCTGGAGCAATTGAATACATACGAACCCCAGAAACTATAGTTAAAGATAAGAGATTAATATTGGATTTCTTAGTCAATTGCGATAGTAGTTTATATAATGCTGTCAGAGACAAGAGTATTGAATTAAAAAATGCTACGGAATTAAAACCTGTGACTATAATATGCCCCGACTGCAAGCATTCATATGAACAAGAATATGGATTGAATCTATCAAATTTTTTCGACTAAGGCTTCTTTATTCGACACCAGAGTCTATAAAGAAGCTATTTGATCAATTTGATGTAGACGTATCTACTATACGAAAGAATTGTTTACAACTTGCTTGGTATATGAGAGGCAGTGTGTCCTATGAAGACGTATTAAATATGTCCGATCATGAGAGAACTCTTATATCAGAAATAGTTGAAGCCAATCTAGAAACTACTAAGAAAACTCAAATGCCTTTCTTTTAACTTTAGAGTTGTCCTTTGGACAACTAACACCTTCGCTTGCCTCCGGCTTCGCTTGGTGTTGTCTTTTTTATTAAATGTTAAATACTTGCCGCCTCGGATGTCCATGGTAGTGCTACAAGCACTACCAGAATCAAGACTTGCCTGCCCATCATCCATGCTGTTTATTCCCCGTCACACTAGCCTATTTGCTGCACAACGCTACCGGTTGCCCTATAAAGTTTATTGGGACTGTAGTTTGAGTATTACTCAAGCAACGCATGTTTTGTATCATCAAAACAGAATAGATACAAACTCATTCAGGGTTCGCTAACCTGTCGATTGCCCTGTCGGTATTCCGTGTATCTCTACACGCTGCTCCAGTTCTGCCGGTAACTAGTAGTACTAGACTGGCTCAAGGAGAGTCGAGGTGCCCCGACCAAACTAATTTTCAGAAGTTTTTAAATCTATTATATTAGTACTATTGGTGCCACAATATGCTTTAAAGATGTCTTTGTTGAGCCTAAAAAAGATGTCAAATTCTATAATTATCCAATCGCCGTGTTCTTTAGAAGTGTAATATAAAAAGTGATCAGTAACATAAGTCTTATTAGATTGAACTGCTACGAATTTACCTTTCCTGTTAAATTTCATGAATAAAATATTTAAATCACTGGGTTCTGCTACAGTCAGCATTTGTCCTAACCAATCGTCAAATACTTTACATTCTCCTGCTAGTACTTGATGAAAAGGAAAGTCTTTGTAACTCTTGCATTCAGCATTCATTAAATTGAAACTTTGTCCGGGTACGATATCACCCTTGAAACTGCGTATCTGCCCTTCGTGTAATATTTGTGTTCTGCTAGTGTTCTTACCACCTACATAAGCACCTGAGCCTGGAGCCCTGATAAAACTTTCTTGGTACAAGTCAGAAAGATAATTGGCTATCTCTCTTTCAAAATTGTTTCCTTTTGCTTTCTGTGGACTAGGCATACTGTAATTAGTGTTTATCTTTGTAGCCGAAAAATTTATAATACTTCATTAGAACTACTGTATGAAGTGAAGCCGTTTTCTTTGATCACTCTTAATACACTAGGTACTCTACCCGCTAACTCTTCGCGATGAGAAACTAACCAGATACTTTTTTCTCTGCGTCTAGACATGTCTTTCAAGATAGCCATACTGTTTTCTACACCTACAGTATCTAGACCTGAGTCAATTAATTCATCGATAAAGATAGTATTGATAGGATGATATAAACTTTCCCATACATCTCTAAAAGCAAAACTCAAACCCAGAATCAATCTATTTCTTTCTCCCCTAGAAAGATTGTCAAAGTCTAACTCTCGACCTAATTCGGTTATCTCTACATTCAAATCATTTTGAAATACTACTTGGTGTGGTAGACCTATTCTATCTAAGTAATGAGTTAATCTAGAATTCAAATAACTTAAATTCTGATCAATGATTTTTTTACGTATGAAAGAATCTTTGCTGGTCAACAAGTCAAGCAAGAACTTTTGATGATCTAATACTCTGTTTAATTTATTAATATTATCAAAACTTATTTCTTGCAGGGCGTTCTTCTCCATTTCTACTATTTGTTCAGAATATGGATTAGTTTCATCTTTTCTCAAATCAACTTCTTTGATGAGACTATCTAATTTACTCCTATGATCAAATGCTTCTTGCTCAGTATCATAGAACAGTTTAGGTAATGGCCCAACCTTACCTATATCATTTTTAGTAGTTTCTAATTGTTGTAATAGAGAAGACCATTCTTCTATATTTTTTACAGATTCTTTTAACGCTTTTTCTTTATCTTTCAATACGCTTTTATGTTTCTTGTCATGGAATTCTTGACCACAAGCATAACACTTGTTATCTTTCAAAGAAGTCAACTCTTTTTCTATCTTTTTAACATTCTTTTCTTCTTTGGCTATATCACTTTGAGTTCTGTCTATAGCCTTATTAAGGTCAGCGATATCTTTCTTACGCTGGTTAAACATTGCTAGATCCTTGTGACCTTGCAATTCTTTTTGAATGTCTAATTTCTGTAGTTCTTCTAACTCGCTGGTTAGATTTGATACAGTTTCTGTGTGTTTAGTATCCCAGAGTTTTTGTTTTCTTTTGAGAGCATCAATTTGCTCTACAATTCTTTTGTTTGCTTCTTCTATTGCTTTGATTTTGTATTCTTCTCCGGTAAGTTGATCTTTAGTATCTCTTACTAGATTTTTAACGGTTTCTGCTTTTTCAGACAACAGAGTTATACCTAATAACTGTTCAATTACAGTACGCTGTTCTCCCGCGCTCATTGCTAAAAAGGGAGTGCTATAAGTATTCAACGCTACTATGTGTTTGAACATGTCAGGTGACATGCCTATGGCACGTTCGATTTCTATTTGAGTTTCTTTATTTTCTCCCTGAGCGTCATTTTGTGATTCTCTTATGTCAGAGTTCACATAGAATTTTAATATGTTTGGTTTTCTACCACGCTCAATCTTATACTCTACTCCATTCGCGCTAAACTCTAGAGTAACTAGCATACCCTTACCATTTGTTCTATTGATAAGATTATCTTTTCTTATTTGATTTAATGGGGTACCAAACAAAACATAAGACAAGCCTTGAATCAAAGTAGTTTTACCAGTACCATTTCTAGCACCGTCACCCCCTAGATCAAGGTTCTCTCCTAATATTAGTGTTAGTTCTTTACTGTCAAAGTTGACTGCTTGGGTTACTGCACCAATAGACAAAAAGTTTCTAAGTGTTAAATTTTTAAGTGTTATCATTCGAATGGATTACCCCCGCACATAGCAAAAACGTCTGGTTCTTTGTCAACATATTCTTTTAGTAGTGCTGCATTTTTTTCTAATCTAGGAAAAATATCTCTTCTAAGTTGGTTAACACTATCCAACGTTGGATATTTTTTCTTAAAATTTTTCAATATGTTTATGATCGAATACATCCTGACATCTTTATCTTCTTCTACATCATAATAATGATTTTCTAAGATATCGTCAAATACATCAAATCCCGTTTCTCTAACAATTTTTATTATTCCTTTTGAACCAAATATTATGGGAACTTGATACCAACCAAATGCTTTCCAAGTTTTTTCTGAGATATGCATCCTATAACAATTAGTTTCTACTACTACGTTTATTAAACATTTATAAAAAAACTCGCTGGGAGGACCATGATGAATATATTCTTTGTCTTCTGCTGATATGGGATAGGGAAAAGGAGCCATCATTTTTTTGTAAAAATTAGCGAGGTAACTCGCATGTTTAAATCCAAGAGAAACTACCGAAATTTCACTGAAATTCATTAATAGTTCTCTAGTGAATGCTGCCTTTTCAATACTTGATCTTCTGGCTAAGGAAAGAAAATACTTGTCACACTCTATAGTAGAAAAATCTATGTTACTTTTTAATAATTTGTCATGCCATCCCGAGTAATTGACACAATGATTTGAGATTGTTTTTATTTTAAATTGTTTATGTTCTAGGTGCGGGATCGCTACAGAACCTATAGAAGCAATGAAAAAAGAATTAGTATGATTATATCCTAGAAAATTGACGAATGTTTTAGCATGTTCTAAAAATCCGGGTACTGTTTCATACAGAACCTTTACTATAATAAATTTTTTCTTTGTTATTTTCTCAGAAAGGTAATCAGCAATGTACCTATTAATCTCTCTCGCATATAATGGATGTACTATTAGTCTTCTTCCGCGTACTATGGAATCCATATTACTTAATTCAGGGGATGATTTTATAACTAACTCTTGTACTTCAGGGGTAGGTAAAAAGTAGTATATTTTTAAGTAATCAATTACAACAATATCTTCACCTATATAGGTGACCCAATCTTTATTTTCCCATAACGTTTGATCAACAGCTGACAGGTAATCGTCTATCTTAGACATAAGTTCATAAACCCCTGTAGATATCTAGTAGTATTCTTGGATCATAAAACTGACTTTCAATATTGCTGATTTGATCTATGATAATTTGATCCACAGATTCAAACTTCAATTCACCCGGAGCAAGATCCTGAGAGTGCTGTTCCATCTTCATAGGTATTAGTGACATCTCTCTTAGACTGTATTCGGGAATCAATGTTTCTTTAATGAAGTTGGCTTCTTCATAAGATATGTCTATATCCAAATGAACTCTAACACTGGCTCGGGAAATTAATAACTTTTTTGGATCATCTAATATATCACTTAATTTATAAACCCTAAATACTGGTTGGGCGTCCCAAGAATAGTATTCTGGTTCTTCTCCCCAGGCTAGTACCATCATGCCCCTAGCGTCATCACTAGCATCAGCATAATTGTGAGGGAAACAGTTGCCAATATATCTGATATTTTTTCTTGCTTGTCTTTTATGGAAATGGCCAGAGAATACCTGATCAAAGTGAGACAAATGTTTTTCATTGATCTCACCATGATCAGGCATCTCTACCATAGCATTCATGTAGAAGTGGGGAAGTTCAAGATGAGCAAATAGATACTTGCCCTTTAACTTCTTGAGTTTCTTATACTCTTCTCCAACTAGCCACGGAGCAACTACTACATCACCCTCGACTATCCAGTCGTTAGCGATGTGTACGTTTGACAGATGCTTCGCCCACTCTACAGAATGTATATCCCGGCGATCACGATAATAAAGATCATGATTACCTGGAATGAAAAAGACTTGTTCGAAGTTATCGTTTAGTTTTTCTAAGGCTCTCAAACCAAATTGCAAAGTATGCATGTTGATGCTAGACCTGTGATGATTCCAATCACCCAGAAAGAAGCAGGTCTCGCAGTTCTCTTGCTTGGCTTTGCTAATGAACCAATCGATGAACTCCGAACAGTCTTGGTTATGTTGTATACTGTTACTCTTCAAACCAAAGTGTATGTCAGTACAAACAGCGGCTTTTTTAAACAAGTTGGCCATCTAACTATCTTATGTTAATATTTTTGCTTTTGCAAAAGTTATGGTCATTCTTCTGTCAACTTCATGTCCCTCATCTGCCTAGTGTGCGATGGGTTCAATCCATTCATTTCTAAAATGTCATCTCTGATATTTTGATTTCTCTTTTCTGTGTTCAATACCCTGCAAAAACTATTAGTGATAGCAGCAGTATAATAAGCGAAAGGGTTGCTAGATTTCGCTTCATTGAAGCGTAACCCAACATATGTTAGTTGAAGTATGGCGCTGTTACGCATCTCATCATTATATGTATATCCCCTCCAGTTATACTTCATAGCATATTTTTCACATAGCATTATAAACATGCGGGCTAGTTTGTCAGTTAATTGACCATGATCTTTATTAAAATGTCCGGTCTTTACTCCGTTTGTCCAATGAGATTTGCCCACGCAAATTAAAGTATTATTTTCATCTATCTTAAAGTGCTGGAACGGAGGAAAATTTACCCTAACATGTACCATATCATCAACTTCTTTAGCAGTATCTTTATCGTCTAGTTCATCAAAATCTATCTGGTCAGAGTCTTCAAATTCTATGATGTCTTGTACTGTTTTCTTTTTTATTACTTTTCTTGGTTGTTTTGGGGCTACTGGAATGTGATCCCAAGTCATGACCCTGAATACTAAATCAGTCTTGGGTATATCTTTTGGATCTATCTTAGTGCCAGTCTCTTGACTTAATCTGGCTGCTCTGTTTTCTCGGGCTTGCTTAATAGTATCTCTTTTAAGACAATATGCTAGACTTTTTTCTAGTTTGGCTTCGGGCATGTCAACTATAAAATCATATTGATGATACTCTGCCCTAGTAAAGCAACAGTAAGAACTTTTGCTCAGGTGAATTTCTTTTAATATATCTTTATTGTTTAGATAGTTTACTGGTCTTTTTGCTGTAGACATAAGTTCCTTTATATTATTGTTGCACAAATGATACACACCTGACAGCATAATGTCAAGCCTTAGTATCTAAAAACGCCGATTTTAAATATGATAAATATACACAGACATGCTATTTATGTGTCTTTAATTTAGTGAGAGAATAATACATATGGCTACCTGCAATGAAATATTAAGTAACATGCAACAACTTGATGCTGAAGTGCGCGGTGCCACAGGGACCGTCGAGGACCTTTATGACGAGGCTTATGATTTAAAGTTAAAAGTAGACTCCTATGCTACCGGATCCGGAATTTTGCTTTTTAACAATAAAGATGACTTACTTTTTGAGGCAAAGAATTATTTAAACCAAGTAGAATTGTATCAAGTATATGATGCAGATTATGAGGCTAAAGGACGAGATTTACTGAGCCAAGCTACAGCAGGTAATTGTCAAGCTGCTATTGACTATTATAACAATACTCTTGTACGGGCAATTAATTATCTTGGTGTTAGAATACAATCAACAAAAACACTTTTAGGAAGAATTATAGATACAATAAATTCTGCTACGGAACCGGAGCCTCCACCAGTAGCAGACGAGCCGGCGCCCGTGACACCTGAATCAGACCCTGCATTGCAAGATCCAGTAGCAGATCCGCTAGCACCCGTAATAGACGAACCCCCGCCGGTAACAAGCGAAGAAATAGATCCTAATTTTGACCCCAATGATCCACTGGCACCCGTAATAGACGAACCCCCGCCGGTCACCGATCAAGAGATAGACCCAAACGCTGACCCAAATGGTTTTGATGATGTATTAGATCCCGAAGGATTAATAGACGAACCTCCAATCATTGATGAAGATCCAGCATTTTTAGACGGTGATCTAGATACTGACGAAGGATTAAACGAATTTTTAGGAAGCGATGAAGGAGACGAAGGAGGAGGTGCTGGCGGTGCTAGAGCATCTGGACCCAGCGAAGCGCAAGCAGCAGCATCAGAGGGAGATTGGAGAGTTAGACTTTCTTTAGCAGCCAGCTCGGAATATTTGTATAAGGCTGCCGGTTTAACCGGCGATATAATGTCTCCACTAAGGGCAACCAATGGTATTGTTTTTCCTTACCTCCCCACTATTACAGTAAATTATTCTGCTAACTATAACGAAGAAACTCCTGCTCACGCTAACTATAAAAATCTATTCTATAATAATAGCAACGTGGGCGACGTTACGATCACGGCAGATTTCACGGCACAAGATTCAGCAGAAGCATCTTATATGTTAGCGGTAATTCATTTTGGGAGATCAATTACTAAGATGTTTTATGGTCAAGACGAAGCCCCGCCCAATGGTGTACCTCCACCGCTAGTGTTTTTGACAGGAGTAGGAGATTTTCATTTCTCTAATCATCCACTAGTTGTGTCGGGATTTCAATTGACTTATCCCAACAACGTAGATTATATCAGATGTACACCGGGAGAAAATATTGGACTAGCAGATCGTTCTATCGCAGGTACTATCGAGCAAAGAGCCTTTACTAGATTGAATGGTGCAGGCAATAGCATCACACCGGGAGGATTGAGACCGCCACCTAATTTTACGGTAATCAATCAACCTAACTATATACCAACAAAAATGACTATAACATTTACTTGCAAGCCAATAGTATCTAGAAATGTCATTAGTAATGACTTTAGTTTACGAGATTATGCCTCGGGTGCTATATACAGTAGACCAGGCAGAGGAGGTATCTGGTAATGCCAAATCAGATTTATTCATCAATTAGCCCTTATTATCTTACACCATTGGCTAACAACACTTATCTAGATTTTTGGGTAGGTAGGAAAATTACTCCCCGAGCATCTGATGTTCAGTATGTTATACCTAAGGTGTATGAATTCAGACCAGATTATCTAGCATACGACTTGTATCAAGACAGCAGATACTGGTGGGTGTTTGCTGCTAGAAATCCTAATCGATTAGGTGGTGATCCTTATTTTAGTTTCGTAGCCGGTCTACAGATATACATACCAACGCTGAATGAAATAAAGAAATCTTTGAATTTATAGGATTATTAAATGGCAGACGACGATAGCACAACAGAACCGGCGGCATCACAAACTCTATTCAGTGTTGGAGATACATCAAATCCAGATTCACAGTATCCCGGCAGACGATTAAAAAATCCTTTAGGTTTCATGGCAAGTTATACCTATAACTGGACTCTTTATCTAGTTACTCCTGAAGTTTATGCTGCATGGACTGTAGCAGGATGTAGAGACGTACCAAATATAGGTAATGGTGCCTATCCTATAGTTGCTAGCGGTGGTATAAACAATAGTAATAGTGTCTATACCAGAGCAGAAAGTATTCCTTTTGATTATTTCATAGACACTGTAGATATAACTACTATTGCTGCTTCAAACCAAGCGCAGGGTGGTCCTATAGGTTTCGAATTTAAATTTAGGATCACAGAACCAATGGGTTTTTCATTCATCAATAACATGAAAAAGCTAGAAAGAGAAGTAGAAGCAAAACATGGATACAAGGCTAGTTTTATAAAACAACAATTTTTAGCAGAAGTAAAATTTTACGGCTGGGACATGGAAGGTAATTTAGTTAAGGGATCGGACGTATTTGATAGTTCGGGAGAAATAGATCCCGCTAGCGATGGTAATAGTTTGTTTAAGCGTGTGTTTGATGTTGTTATTCAAGGCATAACTTTTCAGTTAGGTACTCCTAAAGGTACCCAATATGAGATGAAATTTGTAATAACTAACAGAGATGTACAAGGAGCAAAAACTGGTTGGGTAAATAAAGATATCACACTAAGTGGTATAACAGTTGATGAGGATCTTCAGTCGTTGGTTAAACAACTAAACGAACAAGAAGAAAAAGATGTTGCAGATGGAATTAAAACGTATCCTAACGTTTATAAAATAAGTTATGTAGATGCAGAGTCTGCGGCAATAGGAGCAGCGACAAAGGTTAATCCAGACGATTTACAAAAAACTAGATTTCCTATGCCCGATATTCAAAACGCTGCCGAATCAACTGAAGCTGCTGCAGCTCAAGCAGCCGCAAATAATGTTCGGCAACCTATCAATAGAGCGGGCCAATCTATTCTTTTTGTTATCGATGATATCATAAAAAATAGTTCATATATGCGAGAATTATTAACTAAGCTGCTAGCAAATCAAACTCAACCACCACCCCCTGTACCGGGTCCTGGTACAGGAGACTTTAAAACTCTGGATAATGATAACCAAAGGAAATTGTCTTGGTATACGGTTAGCGTACAATTAGGTACCAATAGTCCTGCCAGATGGGACCCAAAAATTAATGATTGGGCTTGGAATGTAGAATACAAAATAATTAAAATGTACACTCCGGTTATTACTGCGGCTTACATAGGAGATCAGTATACTTATTTTGGCCCACATAAAAGATATGAGTATTTGTTTACAGGAAAAAATAGTGATATAATTTCTTACAATCAAAATTTTAACAATCTTTTTTATCTAATAGCATTTGATAAAGATGGAGAAGGAGAATTTGTAGCACCTGATTCAGCTATATCTAAAAAAGTGGGTCAAACTCAAGGAGATAACCAAAGCGGTGCAGGTCCGGGTCAACAAGCACAAAATGCTGTGTTAACTAGTTTGTATGATCCATCAACTTATGCTACTGCAAAAATGAGAGTTTTAGGAGATCCTGATTTCTTGTGCGCTATGCCTCAGGTAACAGCGGGAAGTAGTAGCATAGGAGATACAGTAACCGGAGTATATAATCATTTTTATCATGATGTAGCAGGCGGTGATAAATTTCAAATAAATCCTCAAGGTTCTGAAGTTTGTGTAGAAGTAGATTTTAAAGAGGGTGTTGACTATCAACAAGATGGAGACGGTTTACTTAGTATTAACACATCTATACAATTCTGGGAATATCCTGAAGATATAGCGAATATAATAAAGGGTGTAGCCTATAAAGTAATCAGAGTACAGCATAATTTTTCGGCTGGTAAATATGAAATGGAAATGTCAATGATTCCTATAGTATTTCCTAAGGGCGGAGTGTTAAAAGTAGTGAATGAACAAGGCGAAATAACAGATGCTCCTCCTGCGGATGGCGGGGGTGAGGGTGAGGCAGCTGCTGCCGGGGATACTGAGGCCTGAAGATAACGGAAGAGGTTAACAACAATGGCAGAGAATACAACAAAAATTAAGGGTCCGTTGAAATCAGACACACCGGCTGCCGGTGGGGCTACATCTAAGCCGTATCCTATCATAGGTACAGTAAAAAATAATATTGATCCTCTACGCATGGGTAGAATGCAAGTATATCTAGACTATGGTACAGGAACTGATCCAGATGATGCTACTCAATGGCGAACAGTTCGCTGGGCCATGCCATATTATGGTGTGACAAGACCACAAGCATCAGACGATAACTGGGGAGATTTCGTAGCGAATCCTACTTCATACGGAATGTGGTATTCACCGCCTGATATAGGTACTAAAGTTATTTGCATATTCATACAAGGTAAAGATGATTATGGATACGTGATTGCTGCTATTCCTGATCCTGAAACCCTTCATATGATACCTGCGATAGGTGCTTCAGACAATGTTGTGTTAAATGGTGGTGAGGCTAGTTCATATGGTGGTGCTACAAGATTACCAGTAACTAATTTAAATATACAAAATACAGGCCTTTCAGAAGGACTAAACTTTTTAAATGAGGCTAAACCAGTACACAGTTATAGTGCTATGGCCATGCACCAACAAGGTATATTAAGAGATCCTGTGCGAGGTGCTATAGGTTGTAGTGCTAATAGAGAAAGCCCTTCTAGAGTTGGTTTCGGTGTAAGCACTCCGGGTAGACCCATATATGAAGGTGGTTATGATGACGCAGCCATTGCTAGTGCAGCGAACCCTGACACTCCACCTGAAAACTTGCGCGTTATCGCTAGAAGGGGCGGTCATTCTTTTATTATGGACGACGGAGACATAATAGGTAGAGATTGTGTAATAAGATTAAGAACTGCGCTGGGTCATCAAATTTTAATGAGTGATGATGGTCAAGTAATAAGCATACTAGCGTCTAACGGACAAGCATATATAGAGTTAGGTAAAGAAGGTACAGTAGATATTTTTGCTACTAATTCTATCAATCTTAGAACTCAAGGTGATTTAAACTTCCACGCAGATAGAAATATCAACTTTCATGCTGTTGAAGACATTAATATGAAGACAGGCAAGAATTTAAATATTGACACAGAGAAGAAGTTTAGTCATAGGATAGGAAAAGACTCACAAGTATCTACGGGCGGTAAACATACACATAAAGTTAGTAATGCTTGCAGTTTTGAATCAGGCGGTGACATATCATTGGCTAGTGTTGCTATAGCATATGTTAATGGATCAAAAGTAAACTTAAATTCAGGTGCCACATCTACTATTCCTTTAGAAGTAGATCCTATACCATTGCTTGCTCATACAGACACATTATGGGATCAATCAGTAGGATGGGCCGCTGTTCCCGGATATCTGCTAAGTGTGGCTAACAGAGTCCCTGCCCATTATCCGTGGGCTAACGCAGGACAGGGCGTAGACGCTAAAGTAGATTCAGACGCGGCTAGTAACTTACCAGCAGCACCTACATCAGCAGCATCTGCGGTGAACCAAGCAGCAGGATTAGATCCTCCTATACCTACTTCAGTAGCAGCAGGAGCAGCCATGCCAGCAGTAGGTGGAGCAAGCGCGGCGCTAGATCAAAATACTACTAGCAACATGTTGGGAGGAGTAGCAACTACGGTTGCTAATGGACCAGCAGCCGCTGCTACACAAACAGGCAGTGCTATTGTAGATGGAACAGCGTTTATAGGACAGTTTGGTCAAACACCTGAACAAATGGAACTGGGTGGATATCTGAAGCCAGGGTCATCTACACTTGTCAATAGTTTAGTAGAATCAGGGTCTAATGCGTTTGCATCTATGACCAATAACTTGTTTACTGGTAAAGATGGTGTTAATAGTTTACAACAATTCATAGATAATATAGATACTCAAGCCTCATCTATGGTCAAGAATTTTCAAGCATCACAAAATTATTTTACTGCTGCTGGAGTAATGACAGGTAAAGAACATCCTACGCAGATAGCAGGTATAATACAAGCAGGTGTTACTCAAGGATTAGAAAATACTTTGAACACAGTTATAAATGGCTCAGGCGCCGCTGCGACACTAAAGGAAATCGCTTCGGGTAATTTTGCTGCTACATTAGCAGAAAACGTTACCAGCGGAAAAGCTTCTATTTCTGCTGCACTAAATTTAGCACAACAACCCCCAAGTTTAGAAAGTTTATCAGCAACAGCGAAAGGTATAGCAGCATCAGCGTTTGCTCAGATTACTGCGGGATTCAAACCCTTTGAAGCAGGTGTACCACAAAATCTAAAAGAAATAGCCAAACAAGCAAGAGAATCGGTGCAGGGAATTGATATAGGTGATGCATTAGTAGGGGCGGCTACTTCTAGTTTATCTTCGGCAATAGCAACAGGAGTAAACAATCTGATAGGTGGTCAGAGTACAGTAAACAACATCGTAAATCAAAGTCAAAGTGCTATTAATGATCTAGCAAGTGATGTTAATAATTTGATCAATTCTAATAATGACTTGTCAGGTAATCAATTAAACAATCTAAACAATCTTAGCGATAGTTTAGATTCAGCAGTTGGATCATTGAACAATACGCTTAATAATCTAGGTAGTTCGTTAATGGATGAGGCTAGCAATTTATTAAATAATGCTATAGAAACCGAATTAAATGAACAGTTTAACAATCTAGTTGATAGTATATCTGGAGGCATTTCGTCTGGACTATCACAACTTGGTTTATCTAATTCTGCTGCTACTGAACTAATGTCAGCCATATCCGCTCTTGGATCAGGTGGTTCTGCTAGCATTAAATTGCCTTCAGTAGGAACTAATACTTTTAACAGAGCAGGTTTAACTGCTGCTATAAGCAATGTGTTGGGCAATCCTAAGATACCTATGCCAAATTTTGCAGGTGAAGTCGCAGGCGCGGCAGTAAGTGCTGCTGAGGGTTTAATAGAAAATCTAAAGTCTAAGATAGATGAAAATCAACAAAAATCTGATAAGGTGTTTAGTATAGAAGAAGCAGAAGCAGCATTCAATGAAGCAGAAAGGAATTATCCACCCGGTGATCCTAGAATAGTTGCGGCATATCAAGCGTATGTAGACGCAGTATACGCTAGCCTATAAAGTAGACTATTTTTAACTGATAAATAATATTATGGCAACATATATAGGATTTTCCACTCAGTTTTCTTGCCCACCTATAAGTTCAGAAGAGGGTCTTTCCGGTGTAGGAACAGGTAATGTAACTTCGGGTTATGTTAGTACTTTTACTACTATATCACCACGAAATTCTAACTTAACTACAGGTACTACTACAGGTACTATGGCCACTGGAATCAGCACAGGCACATATAGCATAACAAAGAGTTCTAGACCTAAAACAACTGATGCTAGACCAGGATATGCAGGTGCTCCCGGAACAATACTTCAACCAGTAGTTCCCGGTAAAAAATTTAGAATAGTTGACGAAAAACTGGTGTTATTAGATTTAATAAATGCATTGAATATCAGGGAAGGTGAAAAAGTAGGTAATCCGGGCTATGGTTGCAGGATATGGAACATAGTATTTGAACCAAACGATTTAGAATCTAGGAAATTGTTAGAAACTGAGATAAGAAGAGTAGCTTCTCAAGATAAAAGAATTATTATAAATAACACTACTACTTATTACGCACAGAACGGTATTTTAGTAGAATTAGAGATATCCGTAACTCCCTTCAATAATGTATTCAATTCTAGAATAGCATTTGACGTAGAAGACGGCAGAGCGACATTTGCCTCTTTAGCTTAAAAAGTAGCATTTTTACCTTTGATAAATAATTAATTAGCAGAGATAAGATATGGCTACAAGTTCTAGACAAGCAGCACTATTTGGTATAAATGACTGGAAAGCAATTTATCAGACTTTTCGTGAGGCTGATTTCCGCAGTTACGATTATGAAACTCTCAGAAAGAGTTTTATAGACTATTTGAAAATTTATTACCCAGAAACTTATAACGATTATATTGAAAGTTCAGAATTTATTGCTTTACTAGACGTAATAGCATTCATGGGTCAAGGTCTAGCATTTAGAAATGACTTGAATGCTAGAGAAAATTTTATAGATACTGCTGAACGCAGAGATTCAGTAATCAAATTAGCGAATCTAGTTGGATATACCCCAAAACGCAACTTAGCGGGACAGGGTTATTTAAAGATCAACAGCATTAGAACCACTCAGAGTATTACTGATCTTAACGGTTTTAATCTGAGCAATTCTACTATATTATGGAACGATCCTGCAAATCCAAATTGGCTAGAGCAATTCAACACTATATTAAATGCTACATTGATCGACAGTCAAAGAATAGGCAGACCCGGCAACACTACAGAAATTTTAAATGTCATTACTAGCGAATACTCTATGAGAATTCCTAATAATACAATACCTACTGCTCCATTTAAAACAGACATTGATGGAGTTTCTACTAGTTTTGAGTTAGTTAGTGTTTCTACTGTAGGAACTAATTCTGTATATGAATTACCCCCAGCACCTAGCGGCAGATTTAATTTTTTGTTTAGAAATGATCGTCTTGGATTTGGTAGTCCTAACAATGGATACTTTTTCTATTTTAAACAGGGCACATTAAGAACTTCAGAATTTTCTATTCGTCAATTAGTGTCTAATCAAGTAGTACCTATAGATATAGAGGGTATCAATAATACTGATACTTGGTTATATCAAGTCAACTCTGACAATACTTTAGATTTATGGCAGCAAGTAGAAAACATATATGCAGACGCATATCTACAACAAGAAGCCTCTCAGAGAAAAATATTTTCTGTAAATTCTCGCTTCAACGATCAAGTAAGTTATATATTTGGTGACGGAGTATTTTCTAAAATTCCTATAGGTAATTTTAGAGCATATCTAAGACAAACAAATGCCGAAACATATACCATTGATCCACTAGAAATGCAAGGTGTTACTGTATCATTTAATTATGTTTCTAGAGTAGGAAGAGTAGAACAGTTGTTAGTAGGTCTTGAACTTCAAGTACCGGTTTCTAATGCTCAAGCAAGAGAGTCATTAAGCGACATCAAATTAAGAGCACCTACTAGATTCTATACTCAAAACAGAATGGTTAATGGTGAAGACTACAACAATTTCCCATATACATATTATAGTTCTATTATAAAGAGTAAAGCAATTAACCGTTCCTCGGTAGGTGTTTCTAAAAATCTTGATTTACTAGATGCTACTAAGAAGTATTCTAGCACCAACTCATTTGGTGACGACGGTGCATTATATCAAGAAGAAAATGAAGGGTATCTAAAACTATCAATCACTAATACTAGTGATATTATTTCTTTCTTAACTTCTACACTATCATCTGCTTTAGCAAGTAATGATACTAATCAGTATTATATCGTTAATTCAGGTGATCAGCCAACTGATTTTTATAAGAGATTTAACATCAACGAAGCATCAGGTGATGGTACTGTATATTGGCAATCAAGTATAGTAGATGCTAATACAAGCAATGGTTATTTTTATAATATAGATAGTTTGAATACAGTTCCTGTATTTTTAGGAACATATTCTTCAACTAATCTGAAATATGTGACTATAGGAGCATTAGTAAAGTTTGTGGCTCCTGCAGGTTATTACTTTGATAACAATAATAGATTGATAGCAGGCATTCCTTCTGCTTCAGATAAAACACATTTATGGACAACAATTCTAAATGTCATAGCAGATGGTAGCAATAATGCGAAAGGTAATTTTCCTAACGGCAACGGTCCTGTAACTATTAATGGTTATATACCAGCTGGTGCGATATTAACACAAGTAATACCAGTATTTGATAATTCTTTATCACCAGAAATTATTCAAGAATGCTTGATCAATATAGAATTAGCAAAAGATTTCTTGTTGATTTTTGATAATACTTTAACTATTGATAAAGAAAGATGGTCTCTAGACGTTGACATGAGTAACACAAATTATTTTGTGAAATTCATAGCCAACGCAGTTAATGAGTATACTGTAACTTACAAATCCTTAAAGTATTATTTTGGTAGTGTTAGTGACACTAGATTTACATTCGCAAAAGATGAACTTGTATATGATCCTTTCTCAGGTAAATTACTACAAGATTTCGTAAATGTATTATCTACTAATGTAGCACCTGATTCTACTTACGCATTAGGTAAAGATTACAGAGTAAATATCATAGGACAAACTTTAGAATCAGATGGTTATGCTAACGACTATCAAGTAGAAGTATCGTCAACTGATACTAACAATAATCAAGTTTTTGTCAACCCAGACTTTTTTGAAGAATTAACTGGTGTTGAAGTAGGTAGCAGCAACATAGGTAAATATGTTTTCTTTGAATTAATTGAAGATGCAGTAAATCTATCAAGATATCAAATAGTTCCTTCTGCTGACATTGTTTATACATATCCAACTGAAGCACTAGTAGAAGTGAACAAGTATGAATATCCATTAGGAACTGTCTTTTACGCATACAATGAAATAGTAGTTGACAGCGAAAGAAACGGAGTATTTTATAAAACAGTTCAAGACCCAACTATTACTAGCCCATTTTATATTTTAGTAGAGCAACCTCAATATACAGTAAAATCAGGCAGACAAGGATTTAGATATCAGTATCGTCATAATTCTAACAATACTACTAGAATAGATCCTGCTACTACTAACATTATAGATTTGTATCTAGTTACTCAATCATATTATACAGCATATGAAAACTGGATCAGAGACACCACTGGTACTTTAGTAGAACCAGATGCTCCTACTATCGCAGAACTAAACATTGAGTACAGCAAGTTGCAAGATTACAAAATGATCAGCGATAGCGTTATATTAAATAGTGTAGTGTTTAAACCTTTATTTGGTCCTAAGGCTGATCCTGCTTTAAGGGGAACAATAAAAGTAATTAAAGATTCAACAACAGGTGCTAGTAACAGCGAGATTAAAAGTGCGGTATTATCAACTATGAATGAATACTTTAGCGTAAACAACTGGGACTTTGGGGATACATTTTATTTCTCTGAATTAAGTGCTTACTTGCACGAACAATTAGGAGAGTTAATTAATTCTGCGGTATTAGTACCAGCAGACCCAACGAAACCATTTGGAGATTTGTATGAGATAAAGTGTGCTCCATATGAGATATTTGTGAATGGTGCTACAGCAGATGACATTCAAGTTATCGCTGCGTTGACCCCGGATCAGTTACAGGTTAGATAAAAATGGCTAGAATTAGAACACTTAACTTCTTACCAGAAATATTTCAAACATCGCCCAACCAGCAAATACTTACTGCTTCGCTAGATCAGTTAGTTAATCCTCCGCAACTATTAAAAGTTCAGGGCTACGTTGGTAGTAAGATCGGGTATGGAGTAGACGCTAATGATTACTATGTACCTGAACCTACTAAAGTAAGACAAGACTATCAATTAAGTCCTGGAGTAGTATTCACCCGTCCAGATCAGTCAGCAGCACAAGATTTCTTAACTTATCCCGGTTTGTTAGACGGGCTAGAGTTAGCAGGTAGCGTTGTAGATAATAATAACAATTTATTTGAATCAGAAATTTATTCTTGGGATTCTTTTACTGAATTAGACAAGTTAATTAATTATCACCAGTATTACTGGATACCTGCAGGTCCCCCAGCAGTAACTGTAGCAAGCGCAGTAGTGTATGCTATCAACAACTACGTAGTAACAGATTTAGCCAATGGTTATAACATAAGAGCTGTAGGATCAGGATCAGGCGCGATTAATCCAACCCTTACTTTATTAAGGGGAGGCACATATACTTTCGCAGTTAATCAAGATAGTCCATTCTGGATTCAAGGTGAACCGGGAGTAAGTGGAACTAGCCTGAGTAATCCAAATTTAAATGTACGAGAAATATTTGGGGTATCAAATAATGGTGCTTCATCAGGCGTTGTAACATTTTCTGTACCACCAGCAAACGCTCAAGACGCATTTTTATTACCGGGTAACAGTACAGTAGACATCGTGTCTACTAAACCATTCAGCGAAATTAATGGCAAGAAATTATCTGAGATAGTAAGTATTGATGGGGTAAATCAACTTCTAGGCAAAACTGTATTGTTTTACAATACTGGCTCTCCTGACGAAGTTGGATATGTATCTTCTTATAATGATGAAGTTAATTATGATGTTAACAATCCTATCTTTGATGATCCTTCTACAGAAATTCAAATAGCAGCCTCTGCACCTAACTTCTTTACTATGGCTTCAGGTAGTACTTCGTTATTTGCTGTCAATGATACTATAGTATTTTCTGGTGGATTGGGTGGGGTAGTACCTGATCAGGTTTATTACATAAAAGAAATACTAAGCGGATCTACATTTACTATTAGTCAAACTTTAGGTGGACCAGAAGTAACTTTATCTACAGAAATTACATCTACTACTGCTTATATCAACATAGGTTTTTATGAAGAAGGCTATTACACGAACGTAAATGACAATTTTTATACCATAACATATGTAGGCAGCGATCCTGTGTTAAGATTAGTGCCTAGTGGCTCTATACCTACTATGGAAAAAATTACTGCACAGTTAGGACAAAACTATCAAGGAGTAGGGTTTTATAAAGATATTTTTGGTGTAATACAAAGAATTCCCTATATATCAGCACCATTAGAAACTTTGTACTATCAAGACGGTGACAGCCCAAACAAAGTTGGCTTGATAAAAATTGTTGATAACAATCTTTTCAATGAATTAGATGTTGAAAGAGACATATTAGGAAAGAAAAATTTCACTTCTACTAATGGAATCACATTTACTAATGGATTAAAAGTAAGATTTGATGGTGACGTAGTACCTAGAAAATATTTGACAGATGAATATTACGTAGAAGGTGTCGGTACTGCGATAGAATTAATACCTGTTTCTGAATTGGTAGTACCAGAAGATTATGCTAATGATATTGATGTACCCTGGGATTCTACTAATTATGATATGGCTCCTTACGACAGCGCATTATCAGTTCCCGAATATCCAGATTACATGACTGTGGCTAGAAATGCTTTAAGCAGAAATCCATGGTCTAGAAGCAATCGCTGGTTCCATATAGAAGTTATAGAGGCTACGGCTACTTATAATAATGATCCTTCTATATTATCAAGATTTACTTCTGGTAGTAGTAAAGCCAAGAGACCCATCATTGAATTTTATCCAAACTTGAAATTATTTGAGTCAGGTACTCTAGGCAAGAAACCAATAGACTTTATTGATCACAGAGCAACTGATGCTTTATCCGATGTAGCAGGATTATATAATTATTATCCTGACGTAGAAGTTTATACTGATTTTTCTGCAACTATTAATAGCGCAGGTGCTAATTTTATTGGAACGATTGTTACTACTACACTAACTGTGTCGTCATTAACGTCAGGCGAGATTGTACCTGGATCATACATATATGGATTCAACATTCCACAAAACATGAAAATAGTTTCACAACTAACAGGAACACCAGGTGGAGTTGGTACTTATGAAGTTAGTATCGGATATACTAGTTTACCCAATATTGAAATAGAATCAAGAATTAATACAGCAACAATAACGATAGACAGCGATCAAGTAACTGGTAAATTCTTAGTAGGACAATATGTTAATGATTTAACGGGAATACTACCTAGTGATACGCAGATATCTGAGATATCAGGTGATACTACTTTAACTCTTACTTTAGTATTTGATGATTATCTAAGAATACTAGAGACTACAGATCAATCACTAGTAGCAAATCGTAAACCAAACGAAACATACAAGTTGTTTGATGGAGCAAGAATTGTATTTGCTGGTGATAATGATCCTGAAATAAGATCAAAAGTATTTACAGCAGACTTGTCTACGATAACACCGGGGTCAAGACCTATATTAACATTTAGTGAGACTTTCGACAGTCCCGCACTATTTGACGAACAAACAATAGTATTAAGAGGTTACAATAACAAAGGTAAGAGTTATCTTTATGATGGCTTAGATTGGCAAGCGGGACAACAAAAAACTGATGTAAATCAACCTCCCCTGTTTGACATTTTTGATTACAACGGGGTGAGTTTCAGCGACACTTCAGTTTATCTAGGTACATCTTTCAGGGGAACAAAATTATTTGCATATGGTATAGGTTCGGGACCAGACGATCCTATATTAGATTTCCCATTAAAGTATAGCAGCGTTAACAACATAGGTGATATCAGTTTCGACGTATCTTTAAATTCTGATACGTTCGATTATGTTTCTACTGGTTCTCCGGTAACGCTAAAAATTAATTCAGGATTTGTTCATGATTACGAATCTAGAACAGAGTACAATAGAGAATTAGGTTGGAAGAAAGCAATCGCTAAAAGCGCACAATATCAAGTATTTGAATTTAATTATGTCCCAGATCAAGGTACTAACACTTATACATGTGATATCAAAGCAATTGAAGAAGATCCAGATGTACCACACTGGCCTTCAGTAAAATTATTTGTCAACAATAGTTTGCAGTTTCCTGCTAATTACACATACACTACTACAGAAGATACAACAACCATACATTTTGACTATAATGGTTTAGAAGAAACTAAGATTCAAGTACTAGTTTTGAGCGATCAAGTAAGTCAAGTAGGTTATTATGATTTACCTGTAAATCTAACCAATAATCCTTTCAACGACGATCTAGAAGTTATAAACATAGGTGATATTAGAAGACAGTATGCTAACATAGTTGCTAACTATCAGAAAAATATTGATGTTATATTTGGTCCAAATAGTTTTAGAGATCAAGGAAATCTAGTTCCTTACAATAACATTGTTATACAAAATAGCGCATCTTTAGTACTACCTTCAGTATTTCTCAGAAAGAGAAATCATGATTTGTTTAATTCTATTTTGTATAACAGCAGAGAGTATGTAAAGTTTAAGAATCTATTATTAGATACAGTAGACAAAACAGATTTTGCACAGAACTACGATCCATCGTATGTTCTAGATACTGCTATTGACATTATTTCTAGTTCACGTTCTCAAGAGCAACCTTTCTTCTGGAGCGACATGATACCATCACAGTCGCCATACTTGACTAATACTTATAACTTTAAAAACTCATTAGATGCTACTATATTTCCACTTGTTAAAGTATATGATTTTAGCAAAGCAAATTACAGCAGCGTATTGCTCTACTTACTAAGAAATGGTTTCACTTACCAATTAGTAAGAGATCAAGATTACACTATAAGTACCGATGCTCCTTCAGTAATAGTAAATGTAGGATTACAAGAAGGAGATCAGATAATTGTTAGAGAGTACAATCAGACTTATGGCAGTTATGTCCCAAATACACCAACTAAGTTAGGAATATATCCTGCATACAAACCAGAAGTAGTATTAGATGAACATTACATTGACCCCACTTGGTTCATAAAAGGTCACGATGGTTCATATAATAGATTGTATGGAGACTATGATCAAGTTAATAACGTGTTAGTAGACTTCAGAGATCAAGTATTGTTTGAGTTTGAGATGCGAGTATACAACAATCTCAAATTATCTACAGTACCTCCTATAATGCCTTATGATGTATTACCCGGATTCTTTAGACAAGAAACTGCGAAAGATTATGCTAAATTTTTAGAATCATATAGCACTCAATTCTTGTCTTGGATAGGTGAGAATAGATTAGATTATCAACGTCAGTATTATCAAATTAATGAGCCACTAACTTATAATTATAGGGGTAATACTAACAAGATAGATCAGCAACCTATACCAATGGGTTATTGGAGAGGTATTTACAATTACTTCTATGATACATATAATCCAGACACTACACCTTGGGAAATGATTGGACTAACCCAGAAACCAGATTGGTGGGAAGATAGATACGGAGTAGCCCCATATACTAGCGACAACTTAGTGCTATGGAATGATCTAGCCAATGGTATTAATTGGAATAATGGCGACCCTATAGTAATAGAAAAATTAAAAAGACCCGGGTTATTAGACATTATTCCTGTAGATGAACAGGGTAACTTAAAAGAACCAATACAAACTTTAATCTCTTTCTACAATTCTAACACAGTACAAAGAGAATGGCAAGTAGGAGATATAGGACCTGTAGAATTCTCATATCGTAGAAGTTCTACTTGGCCGTTTGATGTTACTAGATTATATGCTTTATCAAAGCCAGCAGACTTTTATAACTTGTTTGTTGATCTAGACAACTACCGCTGGAGCGAAGAGTTTCAGCAGTACTTAGTAGATAATAGATCACATCTAAGACCAGAAGATTTAGAAATATATGGTAACGGTACTGCAAAAACAAGTTACATTAATTGGATCATTGACTTTGAGAAACAGTTAGGTGTTGATGCTCAGGCTAACATTCAAACTATGCTAGACAATCTAGACATAAGATTGATACATCGTTTAGCAGGCTTTAGCGACAAGACTCAATTAAAATATTATGTAGAAAAAGGAACACCTAACAACTTAAATTCATCGTTGTTAATTCCAGATGAGAGTTTCGCTTTACTGTTATATGATAATCAACCTTCTGATAAAATAGAATATACATCTGTCATTGTACAGATAGTAGCAGATGGTTATCAGATATACGGTAACTCGCAGACTAAAGCATATTTCACGACTTTAAAGCCACTAGCAAATAGTGATCAAATAGAAATTACAGTAGAGAATCAAAAAGTAACAGTACAAGTAGATCCTTCTGAAGTTGAAGTAGTTGTACCATATGGTAAATTATTTTACACTGTGCAAGAGTTGTCTCAATTCTTGATAAATTACGGTAATTTATTAACTAAGAGAGGACTTGTGTTCAATCAGATTGAAGATGGTAAACCAATCGATTGGCAGTATATGGTAGAGCAGTTCTTATATTGGGCACAAACTGGTTGGGATGCAGGATCAATCACTACATTAAATCCAGCAGCCAACATATTATTCATCAACAAAGAATCTTTGATTCCGCAACCAATGACGTTGAGAGAAACGAACTTTATACTAAATCAAAACTTATATCCTATCTCAACTAATGATCTTTGCATAGTACGTGATGGAACAGCGTTTAGTGCTTCTTGTTACAACAAGGGTGATGCTATGTCTTTAGCACAGTTTGAGATGTCAAATTTTGAACACGGTGTTGTTTTTGATAACGTTACTATATTTGACGATGTTCTTTACAATAGAATAACAGGTCTAAGACAAAACAGAGTATCACTAAATGGAACTAAGACCGCAGACTGGGACGGAACAGTATTTGCTTCTGGTTTCATATACAATCAAGACAACATAAAAGAATGGAGTAGATACGAGAAGTACACTAAGGGAGCCATAGTCAAATATAAGAACAAGTACTGGACATCACTACAAATGGTGCAGCCTAGTGATACATTCTTAGAGAGACAATGGAAGATAACTGAATACAACGAAATACAAAAAGGATTATTGCCAAACCCAAGCACTAGGTCTTTTGAGAGTTCATTATATTATAATTCATATGAATCCAATCTTGAACAAGATGGTAATCTATTAGGCTTCTCGCTAATAGGATTTAGACCAAGAGAATACTTAGAAGTTGCTGATCTTACAGACGTTACTCAGATCAACGTATTCAAAACTATGTTGCAGGGTAAAGGAACTAATAGTGCTGCTTCTATATTCAAGGGAGCAGAATTACCTCAAGGAAAAATAGATTACAATATCTACGAAAACTGGGCTGTCAAGACTAGTGAATACGGCGGCGTACTCAATGAGAATTTTGTAGAGTTTAGACTAAACGAAGATTTACTAACAGGCAATCCAGCAACTGTAGCATTAACTAATGGTGTACATACACCTGACATGCAGCAGTATGTGCCGATGTACAGTTTATACAATTATGCTAGACCTCCCCAAGGCCCAGATATTTTATCAGTAACAGATTATACCGCACCTAAATTATATCCTGATGCAGGTTATGTAAATTTTGAAGATGTTAAGATGTCTGCTTTCTTCTTCTCTCAAATGTCGATTGCTGTAAACACATCAGGTGAAGTAGTTCCAGTATCGAATTTTTATGTTAGAGACTATGCTTGGTTAGCAGATTATCGCAACAAGTGGCAAGTGTTCACACCAAAATCTATTGGTCAAGTATCAGTAGTGAAGTCAAATGTGAATGGAACTTCTACTGTATCATTTGTAGAACCACATAACCTATCTGTAAATGAACCGTTTGTTATCGTTAACTTCGATAGTTCAGTTAATGGTTACTATTATGTACAAAAGATATTAGATCAATTCCGCGTAATCATTAACTTAAATCTACGTTCTACTACTAGAGAAATTACAGGATTAGGAGTCGCATTAAAGTTAACATCACAACGAGTTGACAAGCCATCTGACATCATTAATTTACCTTTACTAGACAGCGAATTTATTAAGAACACAGTATGGGTAGATGAGAACGGAGATGGTGGTTGGGGAGTTTACAGAAAGTCTATAAACTATCAATATGAATTAGAAATGACCAAAGAATCCAGTGGAGCATATGGTTCTGCTGTGGCTACTAATGAAATTTTAGGAATAATGACTACAGACTCACAATTAGGTGAAGCATATAGATATGTTTATAGTCCGCTATTTAAGAATTATAGATTAGTACAGACATTATCACAAGGTGCAGGATTTGGTACTAGCATTGCTCACAAAGATAATCTAATCTTTATATCAAAACCTGACACCGGAATATATTCTTACATCATTAACGATTCACAACTTGATGATAGCATGATACCTTATCAAGCAGTTATAACTAACCCCAGTGGAGTTACTAACTTTGGTACGTCAATGGCTGTGTCAGGTGATAAGAAATGGTTATATGTTTCTGATTATGAAAACAATGAAGTCTATGTGTATAGTCAACAGTCAATTGACTTTGATGCAGGTTATTTAACTGTAGGTGAAACTTACGAGATAACTGAATTAGGTGATACTGACTTCACGTTATTAGGCGCAGTAGAAAATAAAGTGGGTATCGTTTTTGTTGCTACAGGCGCAGGTACTGGTACTGGTAAGACTAAACAAGTTACTTACAAACTATCAACTTCTATAACAATATCTTTACCAGACGGTGACGAGAAATTTGGTTATTCAATCGCTACTGATTACAACGGTGACACATTAGTAGTAGGTGCTCCCGAACTAGATTCTGATGATAACTTATTAGAAAAAGTAGGTAAAGCCTACGTATATCAAAGAAGTTGGCAGCACTTTGAAGCCCAATTTAATCTACCAGTTCAATCGTTCCCTATATCATGGACACCAGATACTACTAATTATACACCAGTATCTGTAACAAGTAGCGAGATAGAGATCGGCGACAATATAGATGCAGACACCGCAGTAATATTCACTGGCGGTACATATGGTGATACTAGAATCGAACCAAACAAAGTTTACTATGTTTATGATAATCCTACAGCAACAACTATAAGATTAAAAGAATCTAGAAGCAGCGCAACTTTCTTGACTTTCGAAGATGGTTCTATCACTAGCGGAACACTAACTTCTCAAGACTCTCCGTTACACGTATATGTAAACGGAAGACTAGTCAATGATAACAATTACGCGGTAGTAGGAACTAATTTTATATACACAAGTTCGTTGAGAGCAGGTGACATAATTCAAGTCAACGACAACAAATTCTATCTCATTCAAACACTAACTACTGGAGATCCAGAAAGGATAGGCGTACAATTTGGTCATAGCGTAGACGTAACTAAATGGGCTTCTGAGATATTAGTAGGTGCTCCATTCGCATTAACAAGCACTAACCAAGAAGGAGCAGTTCACAGATATACTAACGGTGGCGGTAAGTATGGCATGGTAGTAGGAACTGCACCTGCTCAAATGACTAACACAAGAACTGTGTTGATCAATGGTTATGCTATTACTTTACCTAATAACTATACTGCTGATCAGATAGCAAATCTTATCAATACTACTCACGTAACTAATGTTCATGCAATGGCAACTAGTGATGGAAAATTAATTATTGAATTGATTGACAAGAACTTATCTATACCTAATGAAAAATTATTGATAACAGGTTATAGCGAAGACTTGTTTGCTGATCTTGGGTTTGATGTTTATACTCAAACACAAAAAGTATTATGCCCACATACTACAGGTAGAACTCAATTTGGTTACACAGTTAAATTTAATGAGTTTGATTCGTTCGTAGTAAGTGCGCCAACTGGCACTAGATATTCAAGTGTAACATTTGATTTTACTGACGATGAAAAATTAGACAACGACACTATTTTTGATAACAACGCAACTACTTGGTTAGATGGATTTACTAACGCGGGTGCTGTGTACATGTTTGATTATTTGTCTAACTTTAACGAGAACCTAAATAACGTAGGTAAGTTCATATATGCTCAAAGTGTGAACTCAAGAGACTTGTCATATGGAGAGCAACCTTTATATGGCAGAATGTTAGACTTCAGAAATAATAAAGTTATAATAGGTACACCTAACTTCCAAATCAACAGTATGCTTGGTTGTGAAACAGTAGCGGGCGATATAGGTCAAGTTACTGTTTATAATAATAGTTCAGGAGTAAAAGATTGGAGTCTACACAGGAAATCTTCTCCTATCGTCAACATCGACAAAATACAGAATGCACAGATTTTCAGCGCAGCAACTAACGAAACTGAAATTAATTTAGACTATATAGATCCATTGCAAGGAAAGATATTAGGTGCAGCAAGACAGAATATTGACTATGTATCAAATATAGATCCTGCAGGATATAACAACACAGAAGCAAATCAATTTGGTAAACTATGGGGAGGAGATCACGTAGGTCAAATATGGTTTGATACTACTAATGTAAGATTTGTTAACTACCATCAAAATGATTCTGCTTATAACGCTAAGTACTGGGGCACAGTATTTCCAGGTAGCGATGTAGCAGTTTATACGTGGATAGCATCAAATATTCCTCCACTAAACTATAATGGTCCAGGAACACCATATGATAGAACTAAGTATGTGATTGGTACTAAAGTAGACGCTGCCGATAATATCGTTCCAGTATACTACTTCTGGGCTAGAAATACAAACTTAATTGATTCTAATATAGGTAAAACATTAGCAGACTCAATTATAGCAGCATACATCAATTCACCAAAACGGTCTGGAATAAGTTATTTCGCTCCGCTCTTACCAAACGCTTTCGCTTTATATAATTGTGGCGAATATCTAAATGCTAGAGACAGCGTGTTTCACGTAGGATATTCAATCACAGGTGTAGATGATCCAAGTCATAGTGAATTTACTCTAATTAGACAAAATTATGCTAGTGACTTCTTGCCAGGCTTGCCCGGTGTTGGTAACATAACTAGACCAGAATCTTTATATGACAGAATGTTAGACAGTTTGTCTGGCGTAGATGAATTTGGTGATGTAGTACCCAACCCGTATCTACCTAAATCTGTACAGTCAGGTGTTTCGGTACGTCCTAGACAGTCATTCTTTTACAATCGATATGAAGCACTAAGAAATTATTTAACTTTTGCTAATGAAGTGTTGAAGCAGTATCCGATATCGGAAGTAAGACCATTATCAGACTTCTTATATAAAGAAAATGATCCTATATATGATGAAGAAGGAAACGTATTATTTGATAAGGGCGAATACTACTACACACCTGAATACTGGGAGTTCATAAACTGGTGGGCACCGGGTTATAACAATAACACTAAAGCAGCAGTACAAGTAAATGTTTATGCTGACTTAGCAAAACTAAATGTACCAGTAAGCACTATATGTAAAGTACTAACTAACGGTGAAGGTAAGCAAGAAACTTATCGTTATGATGGTAATGGTATCTTTACTAGAATAGGTTTAGAAGGCGGTACTATTCAGTTCAAGATATATTTGTGGGATTACGCAGAAGCAAGATTAGGATTTGGTGATAACTTCTTTGATACTACTGTATATGATTTATATCCTAGCGAAGAAACTAGATGGATCATCAGAGCATTAAATGAGCAACTTTTAATAGATGATTTATTAGTATATCGTAACAAAGGACTTGTATTGTTGTTTGAATATGTTGAATCAGAAACTACTGAATCTCAGAACTTCTTACCTTGGTTATCAAAAACTTCATTGGTTGATGTATATCATAATGTAAGAAGTCTAGAACCTATCTCTGTATTTCAATCAGACAACTCTGAATTCTTGACTGGTTACATTAATGAAGTTAAACCTTATCACGTAGTAATAAAAGAATTCTTGTTTGTCTATGATGCACTAGATGTATTTGAGGGTAATATTACTGACTTTGATTTACCAGCAAAATATAATTCTACAGTAGATGAGTTTATAACACCTGCTCTAGTTAAGGACAAAATTAACTTAAACGCATACAATGAATATACATATGGTGATCCTATATGGTCTCAACCTGAATATACTGAATGGTATAACAACAGGGGAGTTTCATTAACTGGTCAGGTAGATTACTACATGACTAAACTAGTTTCATATGTTACTCTAGTTTCTCCTTCTATAGTAGTAGACAATGCTTCAGGATTCCCATCTAATGGCGTATTCAAGATGGGTAATGAAATAATAGGTTATGCTAACGTTGATCGTAATCTTAACATTTTGTCAGGCTTGACTAGGGGACTAGAAGGTACAGAAGTAACAGATCACATTCCCGGTGAACTAATTTACATGGATCTTCCTCCAGTACTATTGCTTGACACAGGAAGATCATACGATAACCCTCCTAAAGTTACTGCTTATGTTGACACTAATTTATGGGGCGAACCTGAAGAAGAAGCAGAACTAGAAGCGATCATGGCTGCTGATTCTGTCTTACAGATCAAAGTAATAAATCCAGGTAAAGGATATCCTGTATTACCTGAAATATTAATTGATCCATCTATCATTACAGTATTTTCTAGCGAAAATATAAATGAAAATTCTAATACATTAATCATATATTCACCAGCACTATCAACTGGTGACTTAGTAAGATATAAAGCAGCAGGTAATGGTACTAACATAGGTGGTTTACAAGATGGACAATGGTACTATATAAATGTTCTAGAAACAGTACCAACCGGTATTATAGCATTCTATAGCAGTTATGGAGACGCAGTAAATGATCATGAACGTATACCTCTAACAGTATTAGGATTTGGGGATGATCATACATTGAATCTGGGTGCCAAAGCATCAGCAATATCTACTGCCTTCCCAGTTAGACAGAACATTGAAACATTGAGATTTGACAGAACCACATATGACTCACAAGTCATTGACTGGGAAGCAGGTGCATTCTATGGAGCCTTCTTTGCTGGTGCGTACACTAACAGAGAAGATGTAGCGAGTTCTTCGATACTAATTGACAGCGAAGATCCGCCGATAGAACTAATAACAGCAGCAGCACAGGGTGTAGTATTAGAAATAAGTGATGTACGAAACAATAGAGAAATTCTCTGGTCTTCATTTGAAAGAAATGTATCCAGTGTGATAAGTCCTGATACTATACGATTGACGTTTAATTCTTCTATGCCAAATGCTTCAGGATCTACTGTAGGTTTTGAAGTAGGTATGCCCATAAAGTTTGTAGGGGCTACAGGAACATCTGGTTTAGTAAACAATGAAACATATTACATAGCCGAAATAGTAAACGACAGCGACTTCAAGATATCTGAAACTCAGTTTGGTACTGTAATGACTCTTGCTTCACTAACAGTAAGTTCAGCAGGTCTCAAAGCATATACAGCGCAGATAATTGACAAGGCTGTACTAACTGTAAATTATCCTGGTATCAGACAAGTAACATCAACACAAGCAAACACTAATTTTATTACTGCACCTATCAGTTTAACAGGCAGCAATGGAACTACAGGTTTATATGTTGATGTTCCAGTATTCTTTACAGGACAAACATTTGGTGGACTAGTAGAGAACGAAGTATATTATATTACTACTGTTATAGATAATGAAAGATTTACTATAGGTAAGAAAACTAAACCTGTAATGACTGACATTACTGAAACAGTTGCTGCAACTGATACTATCGTAGTTGATAGCACAGAAGGGTTCTCAGTTAATGACAGAATTATATTTACAGGAGAAACATTTGGTGGTATCGAAGCAGGTGTAGAGTATTGGATACTAGAAATTGTTAGCGATACAGAGATGAAGATAAGCATTGAAGGTCCAAACCTTGCTCCTTTGAGTCTGTTTAACGCAACAGGTAGAACACCTGTAATTAATCAGAAAGATACTTTAAGATTAACTAATGCTACGGGTGACATTACTATGCACGTAAACTTGCCAGTAAGTCCTGGTCAAGTAACGGGTCAGTTGTTTAATTTATACAATACTTCAGATCATTACCCAAGCGTCTTATCAGCAGCATTTGACAATTTAGTAGAAAAAGACATTACTGCTACAATTGCTGGTGTAAACAGACTTACTATAGCAAATTATTCTGGTATAGATTTCTTGTACACAAATTTCCCATTCAGAGTGCCAACAACAGGTGGTGGACTAGTAGCAAATATTGTTTACTACATTAAAGATATAGGTGTTACTGAAATTATCTGCGAACAAACATCTAGCAGCGGTAATTTAATTACTTGTGATGATACTTCAGTACTGTACGCAGGAATGGAAATTACATTCTCAGGTACAGGACTAGGTGGTATCACAGTAGGCAGAGTTTACTACGTTAAAACTATAGTGAACAGCACACAATTTACTATTAGCGATAATCCAGGTGGAGCCGCTGTTACTTTAACAACCGAACCCGGAATAATGTTAGGTACTGGTGAATACTGGATAACTGCAAGTTCTACAGTAGGTGGAGCAGAACTAACACTAACTAGTACTATTGGTGGAACTACTCTATATCAAACACCTTTGGTAGCACCAACATTTGATGTGAGTTATATAATAGGCGGCTACAGAGTATATCCAATCAATGTAGGAAAAGGATTTGCTTTAGACAATACTATCACTATTCCTGGCAACTTGATAGGTGGAAGTAAGCCTGCTAATAATTTAACACTTACTATAACTGAAATAGATGAATTTGGTGGAATAGTAAACGTTATATGCGACGGCACACCAGCCGGCATAGTAAAACAATACTATCTAAAAGTAATAGGTCCATATGAAGTTGAAGTATATGAAGATTCGCTACTACAGATTCCAGTTAGCGGTGTAGGATTTGATTACGTTGGATATACATCTACTGATGTATTGTCTGTAGAATCATCATCTATATTTGGTTTTGATGAAAGTGTTAGCGCAGGTTCGTTCTTAGTAGGTGAAGAGTATACTATCTTATCTATTGGAGATACAGACTTTGCAGCAGCAGGATCTACATTGGTAACAATGGGTAGTTTTGTTCCCGGAACTTTATATACAGTAAAAACTAATGATGCAGCGTTTGATGCTATAGGAGCAGGATCTACATTTACTGGTTCGATAGCACCAGGAACTGGTTCATTATCAGGATATGGCGTATTAACAATTACTGACGTTCTAACACCTACTGTTGCAGCAACTAATTTGATAGAAGGTCAGACATACACTATAGAATCTTTAGGAACTACTGACTTTACACTAGTAGGAGCACCTTATAATGACGTAGGAGTATCTTTTGCAGCCACTGCTACAGGTACTGGTACAGGAACAGGCACCGTAACTACAACTACTGTAAGACTCAATCAAGAACTTTCAGGATCCGGGGTAACATCTGGTACTAAGATAATTGGATACTTGACTGGAGACGGTAATACAGGTACTTACTTAGTAGATATATCACAAACAGTATCTAGCACAACTATTACAGCATCTTCTCAACAGGATGTGACATTTGTCGCGCTTGGTGCAGGTGTAGGTATTTCTGGTGATGCATATGTATCTAGTTTTACTGCTACTACAGTAGGAGCAGGAACAGGTACAGCACTAGCAGGTTACGACACTCAATTGTTTGATTTGACACTAACTGGTATAGTTATAGACGATGTTAGTCTGTTCAACAACTATGATGCTGTAGTCTTTACTGGTGATGTAGTGGGAGACATTGTAGCAGGAGAAACTTACTACATAATTAACATATCAGGTAATAGAATTATAATTAGTGATACACCGCAAGGATCACAGTTCAACGTAAATTACACAGGTTCTACTCCTGACATGTATATAAGTAAAGTAGGTTCTTATGCGTTCTTACCTGAACCGTTCTACTTCAATCAGAGCATTGTAAGATTTAGAAACAGAGTTTATGTTTGCGTAGTGTCAAATAATGACAATGAATTTATATATGGTAAGTGGGAAGAATTACGCCCAGAAGATAGGAGATTGAATGGATTAGATCGTGTCATAGGTTATTACAGACCAACTGATAACATGCCTGGTTTAGACTTGACTCAAGTAGTATCAGGAATAACTTATCCAAACAGCATATATTCAGGAAATCCATTCCAGCCAAGTCTACAGTATGGTATAGATGTCTTATTACAAGATCAAAAATTCCAACCAGAAGATGTAGATTTCGTAGCGATAACTTGGGACGGCAGCAATTATTATGCACCCGCTAACTTACCACTCAATACTTCTATAGCAACTGATACTAATCAGTTTGGCTGGGACTTAGTTAAGTTCTCTAACAATCCTCTGTCAATAACAGATTTGAAGTATGTTGGTAACTATTACATAATGACTTCTAGCAATTCTGCGACAGCAATAATCAAGAGCGCAGACAGACAAGCATGGACTACTAGGGGTTATTACACAAATACTGACTACGATTGGAATTCTACACAGACATTTAATATGAAGACTTTAAGTTCTGCTGGTCTTTCATTAAATTCTGTTACTTATCGTGATGGTTTATATATCGCAGTAGGCAGCGAGATCGTAGCAAGTAGAGATGCTTATATATGGAGAAGAGTATATCAGCCGCCCTCAGGCAGAAACTATGTATTGAATTATATAGATAACATCGAAGTGCCTGGCTTCTCGGGTTTAGTTGCTGTAGGTAAAGGATTAAGACCTGATTATACTACAGGCATAACTCTATCAGTAGATACTAACGTAATCTTAACTAGCACCGATGGTGGATATTCTTGGCAAGAAGGAGCGCAGTTCACAAATAAGGGATTCTACACAGTTTGTGCGGACGAAAACAACATCTTAATCATGGGTGAAGATGGTGCTATCTACATGAGCGCAGACGGAATAAATTGGAATGGTATAACAGAAACTAACGTGATCAGTACTAATACTTTCTTGAATACTGTAACAGTTGGTAATACATCAGGATTACAAGTTGGTGATAGAGTAAGATTCTCATCAGCATTTGATGTTATTACCACAGAAACTGATTATTACATTTATAGTTTATATTCATCAGTACAAGTTATATTATCTACTGATCCAGGTTTAGGCTCGACTATAACTTTAGATGGTTCTAATCCAATCAACGGGCAGACTTTAATGTTCAAGTACCCAATGCTATCTACTATCAGAAGATCATATTATGGTGGTGGTGTAGATATGTTAGGTCTAGACAACTATCCATCCGATTGGGTAATGTCTACTGAGACTGAAACTCCAATCACTGACGAAGATGCGATACACATGGGAGTTGGTGAGAACGGATTAATAATCACTTCTGCTGATGGCTATTTCTGGCAAGAAGAAACTTCAGGCACTACTGAAACTCTAAGAGACATCATATTTGTTAATGGCTTGTACACAGTAGTAGGTCACAATAACACGATATTGCGTAGCAATGATCAAATCAATTGGACCATATATAACTATCTAGGTCAAGCAGAACCTATATATGACGTAGTGGGCGATGAGTTCACGGCAGGCTATGCACCTGAAGAATTAGTAGCGGGAGTAGTCAATGACAATATTACGCTAACGGTTAACACTAGACCCGGCAGCAACTGGCTTGTAACCGAATATGCAGGTGTAGGATATAACGTACACTCAACAGTATTAACTCCTGTGTCAGATACTCAAACTGAATATAGTTTCTATGATCTAGTACAGAACCCAATGCAAGTAGCAGCATTTATTATCGATCCAGTAACTAAGTTAAGCACTTCAATATATGAAGGTATAGACTATACAGTAGATTGGATAAACGATAAGATCATACTTAATAATCCTCTAGCATTTGGTCTAGAACCAGAAACACTAAGAATAGATGTGTATGAAGTAGGTAATGGAGATCAGTTAGTAAAAGCAAGCACTAGAACAGATCCATTACGTTACAATGACGAAACAGGCTTTAGTGAAATTTATCTGAACTGTAATTATAGTGCACCTATATCTCTAGGCAGTGGTGTGATCAGACCTGATTCATCTCCTGTTTATGTAACTGCTACTGAAACTATAGCATTAACTAATTCTATCGTAGTAGAAGACATAACTAAATTTGTTGAAAATGGTCAGATATCATTTACAGGCTTTACTATTGGTGGATTGCTAGAAGATACTCCATACTTTGTCAAGACAGTTAGTTACGCTACTAGTAGTATAACTATATCTGATACCCTAACTCCATCTGCTGTAGCAGGTGACACCGTTACTGTTACTGATGAGTCTGGGTTAATGACTACTGTTATCAATCCCGGTCAAGGAGAAGTATGGACTGATCCTGTTGTTTATCACAATGGTACGAAACTATTGTTAGGAAAAACTAGCAGAGCAGTAAGAACTAGTTCAGCAACTAATACTGTTACAGTACTTACTACAGGTGGAATATCAGCCGGGGACACTATTACTTTCTGTATGTGCATGTTTGGAACTGCGATACAGCCTAATACATTATATACTGTTCTAAGCATAGTAGATTCTAATGAGTTAACATTAGAAGATCCAGATAATCCAGGTAACCCACTACCACTAGATGATGCTACTGGCGGCTCTATGTTTGTGACTAGAGATTATGCTATCGGTCTAGCACCAAATGACATCAATGCGAAATTGATCTTTAATACTGTTCACTATTATGAAACAGATTATATCGCTTATACATTGTTTGGTGAAACAGTTCCTCAACAATATTCTTACACATTACCTGAAACTGAATTGTTTACTGGAAATGGTATAGAAACAGAATTTAATCTAAGCAATTTTGTTGGAGGAGATAACCCAACTAACGCAGTTGTAGAAATAGATGGTGTAAGACAAAATATATCAAACTACACGATATATCCAACTACTAATAACATTGTGTTTAACACTATTCCTGCTGCTAATAGCGTGATTGCGGTAACTACATATGCAAGTACTGAACGTCAGTACTTTAACACTATATTTGGTGTAGCGGGTTCTGCTACTTCTTCATTCTTGTCATTAGTAGTTGAAGCAACTAATCACGTATCTATCAATTACGATGAATTAGTGACTGCTGGATACTTTGAGATAGGTAATGACTACGTAATAGATACAGTAGGAACTACTGACTTCACATTAATAGGTGCTTCTTCAAATACTCCAGGAGTAATCTTTACTGCTACAGGTGCAGGTACAGGCGATGGTACTGCTTATGCAGGTTATGATGGCAGCGATTTTGATGTAAATCTAAATTGGCTAACATTAGCGTCTGGATATACTACTACTGGTATGAATATAAACGATACTATAATATTCCAAGCACCAACTCTAGGTGGTTTAGTAGCCACTCAGATTTATTATGTTGTTGAAATATTAAACAGCACAGAGTTTGTAATCTCTGAGACACCAGGTGGTGAACCAGTAGAATTGTATGATGACACAGGTGCTATGACTACAACAGTTAATGCGATTACAGTTGCTAACATCGTGAACGTAACTAACACTCTATCTGAACCACTCGCTATAACGGTTGCTACTTCTTCTACATCTGGAACTAACGTGATTACTTGCGTAGCATCTCCAGGCACTGCTAACTTTATCGAAGGTCAAACTGTTGAATTTAAGGTTGCTGACCCACTCAATGCATTTGGCGGTATTGACACAGAAGGAAGAGTTTATTTTGTAAGAAGCATTGTAAGTGGTACAGAATTCACTATCGAAGACGAAGACGGTAACGAGATTGCTCTTACTACAGATTCAGGAGTGATGGTAGTTTATGTAGGAGAAAGACCAGCAATAAGAGTAACTACTGGTGTAGCACACAACTTTAGTCAAAATGAGTTAGTAAGATTAGGTGGAATATCTGGTTCAGTACAATTAAATGATGACGTTTATTACGTACATGTTATATCTTCAACTGTATTTGACTTGTATTATCAAGCATACGATCCTGGATATAATGCTTACAATGATCCAGTAGTCAACTGCGATTCATACGAAGGTGGCGGTTATGCTTGGAGATATGGTTTGTTCAGAATGTATACTACATCTGCTAGTGCTACAACAACTGCTGGAGTAATCACTTGTGCTGATACTCAGAAACTAACAGTTGGTACTCCAGTAATCTTTACTCAAACAGGTAGTCTATTAGATACTGCTATACTAGGTGGTTTGATAGCAGGTAGAGTATACTATGTAAACAATGTACTAAGCAACACAACATTTACAGTTTCTGAAACTAGATACGGCGACGATCTCACTCTATCTGCTGATTCAGGTTCTTGCTATGTAACTCAATGGGAACAGACTAACGTTGATAGACTCTGGGTAACCGTCAATGGTTACAGAGTACCTGCTGAATCACTAAGATTAGACAGAGCCAACGAAGTCAGCATTCTCGCTCCAGTAGTACCAGGTGATGTTGTAACTATCACTTCTATGGTGCCAACTGCTACACCAGACGAGCAAATATGGCAATTGAACATAGACAGATTTGGCGAGACACAGATACACAGATCAAATCCAGAATCTAGAACTTGGTTAACTAAAGCATTGTATGAACTAGAAACCGAGATGTATGTCAATGACGTAACAAGAATCACAAACATATTAGAACAAAATGTTATCGCTCCTGCGGTGACTTCTGGCATCTACAAGATAGGTCTAACAGCAGACAAAAATCAAATTTCTACGGTTAAAGTACTTAATGTAAGCACCGGCGAGATTATTGACCCAGACAATTACTTAGTAGAAATAGAAGGACTAGTACCATTCTTGAAGATCAGGGAAGGTAGTTATATCGCAGAAGGTAATGTTTTATTGATTACTACTCTAGTAGGTAATCAAGTGTTTATTAACGGAGAGTACATAGGATTTACTTCCGTAGACTTTGAAAACAATATAGTCAAGGGACTAAAGAGGGGTCAGAACGGTACAGGAAGACAGTATGTAATACCTAACTATTCTGAAGTATTTGGATTATTATCTTCAAATAGGATGAATCCTAATGAGTATAATCAGACTTGGAATTCCTACTACTGGAATGAAGAAACAGGTGATCCCCTACAATTGAGTACGACTAACTCAGCAAACTTCTTTAAAGTGGATATTACCTAAATGATAAATAAATCTATGAGCGACAAACACGTTAAACCAACCAAAGATAACTCTAGAGACACTAACAAAACTAGAGAATTTGGTGGGGTTTATATGTCATCTCATATAAAGATTTTTGATCCAAATACTAATGAAGTATTAGTTAAGAAAAGGGCAGATGACTAAATGATCACAATATCATATAAAATTGAAGGATTTCTCAAAATATTTGACCCTAAGTCGGGTGAAATTTTTGTAGAGAAAAAGAATGCTATCAACTACGAGAACATGTCAGAAGCCCTAGCAGATACTTTGAGCAGCAGGGGCTATGGAGAAATCTATGAAATGGCGTTTGGAAATGGTGGAGCATCTGTAGACGAAACCGGAGTTATTACATATTTGCCCCCAAACACTACTGGCCAAAATGCTGCTCTTTATAACCAGACTTATAAGAAAATAGTAGATGATACTAGCGTGTTCAATCTAGACCCAACTAGAAATAAAATGACTGTTTTGCACACTACTGGTAAGGTTTATACAGACATTTTAGTTCAATGCTTACTAGATTACGGCGAGCCTGCAGGGCAAGCAGCATTTGATAATAGCACACAAACAGATACTAATTTCGTATTTGACGAACTAGGATTGCTGGCAAATTACGGTACAGATAGTTCAGGACAAGTAATAACAAGACTACTAACTCACGTAATTTTTCACCCAGTTCAAAAATCGTTAAACAGACAGATTCAGGTAGATTATACTGTGAGGATACAGAGTCTAACTAACCTAATTACAATTTGAGATAAATAAAAGAACGGAGCGACGAGATATGGCATATACAATAGTTAAAACAGATGGTTCAGTATTAACAACCATTGCAGACGGTACGATTAATACTACGAGTACATCTTTAGGACTACCGGGCAGAAATTATGCAGGATATGGTCAATCACTAGATACAAACTTTGTCCATCTTACTGAAAATTTTGCTGATACTACCCCTCCTTCTAATCCGATCAGGGGTCAGTTGTGGTACAATACAAGTGATACTACAATGTACATTTGTCCTACTGATGGAGAATCAAATGGTGCTGCTTGGTTAGCACTTACCGCAACTACTAGCGGCGGTAGTACAACATTCGGTGAAGTTACTGTAACAGGTAACTTGTCTGCAAACAATATCTCAGTCACTAACGGAATTACTGGAAACTCAATTACTGTAAACTATGCCACAGTAACTGTAAGCGCCAATATAGCATCAGGTAATATAACAAATGGTAATATTACATCATTAACTACTCAAGCAATAACTACTGGTGGTGCTACAACAGCAGGCACACTAACTGGTGTTTGGACTGTAACTGGTTCAGCAGGTGGCTCTGGCGCGTCTGCAATGGTCTTTAATACAGGCGGTATCTACATTGATAACACAGGTAACTTGTATGGTATAAGAACTGACAAGTACATGTATGCAAACGGTGATCCGATATCTTTCGCAGGTACTTATAGTAACTCTAACGTTGCTGCTTATCTACCTACTTATACTGGTATAGTTGGATCAGGCGTTGGCGTTACATTCAGGGGTAACGTAATTACTACAGGTGGTGTAAGCACTGGTGGTAACATAACAGGTAACTGGACATTAACGTCAGGTTCAAGACTAAACGCAACATACGCCGACTTAGCAGAACGTTTCGAATCAGACACTTCTTATGAACCAGGCACTGTGGTTGAGATAGGTGGAGATAGAGAAATTACTGCGGTCAAGTACGAACTTTCAGAAGATGTATTTGGTGTAGTTTCTGATACAGCAGCATATCTAATGAATGCAGGTGCAGGTGATGACGAAACTCATCCCCCAGTCGCAGTATCTGGACGAGTGCAAGTTAAAGTCACTGGTCCAGTAACAAAGGGCCAGAGATTGGTAAGTGCGGGAAATGGAATAGCCAGGGGTGCTGCTCCCGGCGAAGCAACTGCTTTTAATACGATAGGTAGGTCCTTGCAAGATAAAGTAACAGCAGGTCCGGGCACAGTTGAAGCAATTGTGATGTTAAAATAAGGTACTAAAAGATGAGTTACGCACAATATGGTCTGATTGAAGCAAGTGATTTTAACAGCCTAGTAGGTTCTGCTACTAACAATGGCAATACAGCAGCAGTAAACACACTAAACGCAGTATGGGCTACTGGTAATGGTGCAGCAGGATATGGTCAGACAGCAGTAACTCAAGTATCAGCAGGAGACATCGTGGCTGCTGCAAAATGGAATAATCTAGTTACATATACTAGCAATTGTGCTAGCCATCAAGGAACTTCAATAACAGCAGTTACCGCTCCTTCAGCAGGTGACACGATAACTTATAGATCCGCTATTCCTACTAACCTAAGTTCAATATACACAAGCAGACTAAACGCAGCAGGTCAGAGTGGAACTACTTCTAACGCAGTTACTACTGCAACAACTTTCAATGATTTTGCTACTTTTACTCATACTGCTACTTTCGCAAATGCTGACGCAGCAAGACATTTTTTCAATGCAGGCGGACAATTAAAAATAACTGTTGCTCAAACAGTTAACAGTTCTACAATTGACGCTTTGTTTGTTAATCTTTGCTCTAACGTTGGTACTGTAGTAGTATCATCACTAGGAAACAGTTCAACAATATCCGTGAATGGTAGTACATTTAGCGGGGTAACTAAAGTAGGTGGTGGTGGAAACTCTCCAACTATAGACGCTACAAAAGGCTATTATGGATTGTCTACTGCTAATGCTACTATTTTCACGCAAGTCACATCTCAAGGACCATCTGGATACCTAAATTCTTTCATCAGAGTTATAGCAAAGACTAATGGTACGCAAGGTTCTAATAATGATAATGGAACAGTTGTGACCTTATATACTATTTTCGATGAAGATCAAAATGGTTTCGCAGTTAGCGCAGGATCACGTACTACGCTAACAGTAACTTACCCAACTACAACTTATCTAGCAAATACTTGGGGTACAGTTTCACTAGCCGGCAGCGTAACAACTGCTAACGTATAATAATTTTTTAAGTTAAACTGTTAGTTCTAAATACTCTTGGAGTATTAGCATGGATACTAAACAGTTATTATCAGATATCAAAGCACGATTCGCTCACAATTCCGCTAAAGCATACTTAAAAGACAAATACGAAAGTAAATTGATCGTAGCAGATCAAGGTGGATTGTGGAAAGCAGATTACGCAACTATCAATTTTTTAAATGCGTTTGATGATGACCATATCGCCTTGATAGACAAATTTGATAATTTGGTCGTAGTGAATAGGAAAGAACTTTTAGAAAAACTAAAAACTCTGTATACACAAGTTACTAATCAATGGCACGAAGAATGGAAAGAGTTAGAGGCTAAACGATGAGTAGAGGTGCGATACTATTCGCATTTAATTCTCCCAAATACGATTATTATTCAATGGCAGAGTTTACTGCTAAAAGAATAAATCACTATCTAGATTTACCTGTAACCATAATAACAGATAAAGAGTCTACACTAAGTTCTTCTGGCTATCAGTTCGACAATGTTATTATTACCGAACCAGATAAAGACAAAAGCAATAAACGAAGTTGGGGTCTATGGATAAACAAAGGAAGATATCAAGTTTATGATATGACTCCTTATGATGACACTATATTACTAGACGCAGACTACATAGTTAACTCAGATCAATTAAAAATTTTACCCGACATCACAACTGATTTTTTGTGTCACTATAACACTAGTTATTTGATGGCTCCTGATGCTGGACAAGAAAGCGTATGTCAAGCATTTGATACAGTATGGGCTACAGTTATTTCTTTTAAGAAAACTAAACTAACTCAACAAATTTTTAACATGATGGAAATGATTCAAAACAACTATGAACACTACAGCAACATATATCATTTCCTGCTTACGCCCTATAGAAATGACTACTCTTTGACAATCGCGCTAAGAACTGTATATGGACATCTGTTAGATAACAGACATAAGATTCCCTGGAACTTAGTTCATGTTGGTACCGGCACTAAGATATATCGTGATAGTGATAATGAATACACTATAGTTTATGATAAATGGCAAAGGGGTAAGATAAAGAAAGAATACATCACTATCAAAGATTGTGATTTCCACGTACAGAATAAAGAACTATTAGAGGATATAATGAATGTCTAAAGGATTTGTAATTTTAGCAGAAAATACTGAAAAAACAGATTACGTTAAGTGCGCTGAAGTTCTAGCGAGAAGCATTTATAAAACTATGCCAAACGCTAAAGTTTCTATAATTACCAATTCACCCACACATAGGGGATTATTTGACAAAGTGATTAATCTACCATACGGCGATCTAGCAACTACTAGTGACTGGAAATTGATTAATGACTTTCAAGTGTATGAAGCATCCCCGTATGATCATACTATAAAATTAGAAGCAGACATGTTTTTGCCTAGATCCATAGATCATTGGTGGGATGTTTTAAAACCAAGAGACATCGTAGTATGTACTACTATTAGAAATTTCAAACAAGACATATCTAATGAAAGACATTATAGGAAGTTCATTGATGACAACAGTTTACCAGACTGTTACAATGCTATAACTTATTTTAAGAAGAGTAAGAAAGCAGAAGAATTTTTCTCATTAGTCAAAGACATATTTTTTAGTTGGGACACGTTCAGAGATACTTTAAGATGTAATAAGAATGAACCTGCTACTACAGATTGGGTTTATGCTTTGGCTAGTCACATCATGTCTCCAGAAGTTACTACCATGCCAGAATTTAAAGAGATGAGCATGGTTCATATGAAGCAATTTATCAATAGGGCATCATCTGAAGACTGGACTGCTGGGTTTATATATGAGTTGCGCCCAGAAGTATTCAGAATTAATACTATACCTCAGCAATATCCTGTACATTATCACGTTAAAAATTTCGCAAATAAGTTGGAAACAGTATATGGCTGAAGAAAATACTGAAGAATATATCTTATTCTGGGAAGCACCTAAACTACAAACTTTTGAGTATAGACTTTATTACGATGAAAAGGGTGAAGTTATTTGTTACTCTACTGAGAAATTACCCGGTAATTTCATAGTAGTTGATAAAGACGTTTTTATAGAGGCTCGACCCGATCTCAGGGTAATAGATGGCAAATTATCTAGAGCCATACCTAGCAGAATAGTAAATAAACTCACACCATCAGAAAAAGGCATTAAGTGTTCAGTTGACGATATAAACATATTAGTGTATGATGATAGTGTGCCTACTCAAAATTGGAAGATAAAAGTTTATGAGCTCAGATGATATTGTTGACGTAGCAGATTTGGATTGTATATATCTCTCTTTTGACGAACCGCAGAAAGAAGAATTCTGGCTGAAGTTAAAGAACATGGTTCCTTGGGCCAAGCGAGTTGATGGAGTGAAGGGTAGCGATGCAGCACATAAAGCCGCGGGAGAAGCCAGCGATACTGAAAGATTTATTTTAGTTGATGGTGACAATATGCCCGACGAGTCATTTTTTAATATACAACTAGACTTCACTAAGGTAGATCCTGTCTTCAAGATTGCTCAATACAGATGGAAAGCTACAAATCATATTAATGGGTTAAGATATGGTAATGGTGGAATGAGTAGTTGGACTAAGACTTATGTAGCAAATATGAAAACTCATGAACATAGCGATGGCGACGAGACAACTACAGTAGACTTTTGTTTAGAAGCCAAAGATAATATTTACTGGGCTATGCATGATTGCTATTCTACTACCTATCCTAATTATACTTCTTTTCAGGCTTGGCGTGCAGGATTCCGCGAAGGAGTTAAAATGAGTTTAGACAGGGGAAAGCGTCCTACTGTAGAAAACTTCAAAGAAAGTGTTGCTAAACGAAACTTCAATAATCTTACCATATGGCAAAATGTAGGTGTAGATGTAGAAAACGGCATATGGGCTATATATGGTTCTAGGTTAGGCACTTACATGACTATGCTTACCGATTGGAATCACTCTGATGTGCAATGGTTTGATAATCTAGCAGAACTGTGGCAAGATCATAAAGATAAAGATCCAGTCGTAGAAGCAGAAGTGATAGGCACTATTCTAAGAGATAAGTTAGGTTTACCTATCTGCACACTAGACAAAGACCAAAGTAAATTTTTCAAGCGTCATTACTTAACAGACAAACACAATCTAGGACCTCTAGTTAGAGAAATGGATGTTATAAGACGCATAGAAGGTTGGTAATGAGTTACGAAACACAAAGAATTAAAGATATAAAAGTAATAGTAGAACAACAGGCTACTCCCACTTTTTGTCTGGCTAAATGGCATCATGTGACGATGTATCTACAGTCAGGTGAGACGCACTCATGCTATCATCCCAGACCTCACAAGATACCCTTGAGTGAGTTACAAGATAATCCATCTGCGCTACACAACACTAACGAAAAGAAACTAGAACGCAAGATGATGTTAGAGGGTAAGAAACCTGAAGGATGTCAATACTGCTGGAACATAGAAGCACTGGGACCTGACTATATCTCGGATAGGCATATACGTAATGCATCTATTTTTACTGATGAAAGATTTGAACAAACTGCTAAGGGACCGTGGGATCAAAACATAAATCCAGAGTATCTAGAGATCAATTTCGGCAATGAATGTAATTTCAAGTGCGGATATTGTCATCCAAAATATTCTACTAGATTCTATCAAGAGATCAAAGATAACGGCCCAGTAGAGTCTGTAAAAAATCATAGATGCGACATAGATTGGATGAAGTTATATCAGAGAGAAGAAGAAAATCCATATGTAGACGCTTTCTGGAAATGGTGGCCTGAACTGCGTAAAACTCTGAATATCATGCGAGTAACAGGTGGCGAACCCACTATGCACAAGAGTACTTGGCAGTTGTTAGATGAATTAGAAAAAGAGCCTATGCCTTGGCTAGAATTAAACGTGAATAGTAACTTAGGTACTAAAAGTGCTTTGATAGAACGTTTAAGCGAAAAGGTAAAAGACTTAGTTGACTTCAGAAGCATCAAGAGTTTCAAACTTTTTACTAGTATGGACACCTGGGGACCTCGCGCAGAGTATATAAGAACTGGCTTAGACTTAGAATTATGGGAAAAGAATTTTCATACCTACTTGACTAAAACAAACAGTCCCATAACCTTTATGATTACTTTTAATATCTTCTCGGTTACTTCGTTCCAGTCGCTACTAGAAAAAATGTTAGAATGGAGAAGTATGTACAATTGGTACGATCATCCTGATAATCCTCAGCATAGGGTAAGATTTGATACACCGTATCTAAGAGAGCCAATACAATACGATATCAATATCTTACCCAAAGATGAATACATGCCCTATATGTATAAGACTCTAGAATTCATGAAAGATAATGTAGATGATAAGTCTAGCAAGAAATTTAGTACTATTGAGTATGAGAAATTTAAAAGAGTTGTAGACTATATGGCTGAAACAGTATATCCAGAAGAAAAATTAATAGAGGGAAGACGAGATTTCTATAACTGGTTCAATGAACTAGATGAACGCAGGGGAACAGATATGTTATCTGTATATCCTGAGATGTTAAATTTTTATAGGTTGTGCCAAAAAGCAAACAGAGAAAATCCATTATGAGTATAGATAAGAAATACTTGCTAGAAGAAAGCAAAGTATTTTGCATGTTTCCATGGCTACATCTTAATGTAACTCCTAGGGGTGATATATATCCTTGCTGTTCTAATGACTATCAAAATCCTTTTGGAAACACTAAAGAGATATCTCTTGAGCAAGCATTTAATTCACCTAAGATGAAAGAACTACGACTAGATATGCTTAACGATAGAAAAAATTCTATTTGTAATTTTTGTTACAAGCACGAAGAAGCAGGACCTCATAGTTTCAGGAACTATAGTAAAGATAACTTTGCTAAGTATTTTGATGAGATCGTACCTACAACTCAAGAAGATGGTACTGTTTCAGAATTCAAGATGCGTTATTTTGATATCAGATTTTCAAATATATGTAACTTTAAGTGCAGGACATGTGGAGCAGAATTTAGCAGTCAATGGGCAGCAGAACACAGAGAAAATTTCGAACCAGATCATCCTATACTATTACACGCAGATGGAGATACTGGATCATTGTTGCAAGAAGTTCTAACGCACGTAGAACACATTGATCTAGCATATTTCGCAGGAGGAGAGCCACTTATTACTGACGAGCATTATACTATTCTAGAAGAAATGATAAGGTTAGGTAGGACAGATACCACACTTAGATATAATACCAATGCTAGCAATATCAAATATAAAAGGCATGATATTCTAGAATTATGGAAACATTTCAAGAGGGTGGAATTGAGTTGCAGCATAGATCACTATGGCGAGAGAGCAGAATATATACGTAAGGGAACAGATTGGGGTAAAGTAGAAAGTAATCTAAAATTATTCCGAGACTTGCCGCAAGTTGATTTTCAAATAAACACCGTTTTATCTCTTTTTAACTACACTACACTAGACGAATTCTATAACTATCTAAAAAATAGGGATCTAGTGAGGCACTACGATTGGCATCATAGTTTGTATCTAGCGGTTCACCCTATATACTATAGTGCTAAAAGTTTGCCTTTAGACATTAAATTAGCAGGTTCTTACAGGTTAAATAACTTTATATCACGAAACAAAGAGAGTTTGCCTTTAATTCATAGATTAATTACTTCGGCTATAAGTTTTGCTGAAGAAAGTAATACATGGGATGAAGCGAAAGAATCATTTTTTGCCCATACAACATCTATGGATAAGATAAGAAATGAAAGTTTCTGGAAAATATTCCCCGAATTAAATAGACTGCAAGACTTATGAGTATAAACAAAGATAAAATAGAAAAATTGTTGAAAGAAGGTAAGCATTTTTGTGTTTTGCCTTGGATACATTTTCATGCTTGGCCTAACAAAAACGTATTACCTTGTTGCATAGCAGATAGTTCTAGTCCTGTATCTAAAACTCCTTCAGGAGATGAAACGATATTAGATATGATGAACTCTGAACAATACAAAGAAGTTCGCCTCGCTATGCTTGAAGATGCCCCACTAGACATATGTAAGAGATGTTATGATGTAGAAGAGTTAGGTACTTGGACTATGCGTCAAAGTCATAATACTAGACGGGGAGAAGAATATCTAGACTATATCGCGGAAACAACCAATGAAGATGGGTCATTGAATGAATTCAAGATGGCTTACATGGACATCAGATTTAGTAATCTATGTAACATGAAGTGCAGGAGTTGCGGGCCAGACTGTTCTAGTCAATGGGCACAAGAATACTCTAGTCTTTGCAACAACAATAAAGATGAACTATGGGATAAACATAGGATAGACAAGATTATTATCAATAACAACGATGATAACACGTTCTTACCAAAATTAAAAGAGCATTTAAAAGACGTTCAAGAAGTTTATTTCGCGGGCGGTGAAATCATTATCCAGCCTGAACATTATGAATGTTTAGACTATTGGATAGACAATAACTTAAATGAGCAAGTAGAACTAACGTATACTACTAATTTTTCTACACTACAGTATAAGAAAGATTCTAACTTGATAGGCTACTGGAAAAAATTCCCTAAATTACAAATATGGGCTAGTCTCGACGGCGGGGGCAAACATGCCGAAGTCATACGTAAGGGAACAGATTGGGATAAAATTATCAACAACATTAAAATGGTAAAACAAGAAGTCCCTCATGCTAAATTTCAAATCACTCCCACTATTAGTATATGGAATGTATTTCAATTTCCTGATTTCTTTGACGAGTTAGTTGATCAACAACTAATAGATATCAATGAAGATTCTGCACCTAGAATCAATCTTTTAACATATCCTTGGTGGGCAAATTTACAGATACTACCACAAAAAACAAGATATAAATTAGCAGAACGTTACAAAATATCTAGGGAACGTTATAAAAATAATGTACATATCGCTAATGGATTTAAGATGCTAGTATATGCTTTGTATGAAGGTAAAGAGAATTTAGATGGCATAAAGCAATTCATGAGAGAGAACAACAGAGTAGATGAAGTAAGATCGGAAAGATTATTAGATGTTATTCCACAACTAGAGGAAGTATATAAATGGGCACAAGAAAATTAATTGAGATTTTCGCGCCAGAGCCATATGTTTCGATAACTTGGCAAGTGAATAATTTTTGCAATTATCAATGCAGTTATTGTAATCCCGGCAATTGGGGTGGAACAGAGTTAAACGAGGGTAGTCTGGATCTTTATCACAAGAATCTAGAAATCATTGTTAATAGATACATTGAAGCGGGTTATAAAAACTTTAAGTTTTTCTTTTCAGGAGGTGAACCAACTGCTTGGCCCAACTTTATACCTATATGTGAACGATTACATGAAAAATTACCTCACGCTACTTTAGCGGTAAACACTAATTTGTCTAGACCACTAGCATGGTGGAAGAAACATTATCATTTGTTTGATGATATAGTTGCTAGTTTTCACATAGAATTCGCAAATAAAGACCGCTACGAAGAAAACAGTATTTTCTTATGCGATAAAGTAAATTATTTAAGCACTAAGATGTTGTTGCACGATGAGAGATTCTGGGAAGTTGTGGAGTATGGGAACTATTTGAAAACAGTAATGCCTAACTATTTCTTAGAATGGACTCCCTTATACGATGAAATGACTGCTAATACAGGACCATGGCATTATAGTGATCCTGATAAAGTAAAATTTATAGAAGAAAATACTACAGATCAGAAACAAACATTACCTAAACCTGATAAACGTGCCGATACTGCTAGTTTCGTGAGATATGATGATGGATATTCTACACATTGCAATAGTAACGAAGTAATAGTAAAAGGATATAACTACTTCACAGATTGGACTTGTAATGTAGGAGACTGTATTTTTATTAATCCTACAGGAGAAATGAGTCTAGCAAGTTGCGGTCAGGGAGGAGTTATAGGACATATTTTAAATGATGTGTCTAGGGTAGGACCTAAACAAATAACTTGCAAAAAAGAATACTGCCATTGCGGTACAGATATTATCATACCAAAATTCCTGAATAAATAGTAAATTGAAACACAGGTAAGTACGATGAAAAAGATATTAGTTTGCGGGGCCGGTGGATTTATAGGACATCATTTAGTCAAGCACCTAAAAAATCAAGGACATAAAGTATTTGGGGTAGACTTAAAATTTCCTAGATACGAAGAAACGGCAGCAGATACATTTATCATATCAGATTTAAGACACCCTGAATTAGCTAAATCTTTAGTAAAAATGGGCTTCGATCAGATTTATCAGTTCGCTGCGGATATGGGCGGTGCTGGGTATGTGTTTACCGGTGATAACGATGCGGATATCATGCACAACTCTTGTTTAATTAATTTAAATATGCTACATGCTATGAAAGAAGAACAAAGTAAATCTAGAATATTATATACTTCTAGCGCATGCGGGTATCCTAGTCATAATCAAACAGATCCAGACAATCCTTTATTAGAAGAATCTTCTATGTATCCTGCTAATCCTGACAGCAACTATGGGTGGGAGAAGATATATAGTGAGAGATTGTACGAAAGTTATCATAGAAACTATGACATAGATGTTAGAATAGTTAGACTCCATAATGTATTCGGCCCATTAGGAACTTGGAATAATGGCAGAGAAAAAGCACCTGCTGCTATATGCAGGAAAGTGTCTATGAGTGAAGGTACTGTAGAAATATGGGGTCCCGGTAATCAAACAAGAAGTTTCTTGTATATCGATGAATGTCTAGAGGGTCTGACTAGAATGATGAACGGTGATTTTATAGGTCCGGTTAATCTAGGTAGTACTAGGATGATATCTATTAATGATCTAACTAAACTAGTCGCAAATATCGCAGGAAAAGAAATTACGATAAACAATGTACCCGGACCAGTAGGAGTCATGGGACGCAATAGCGACAACAGATTAATACAAGAGAAATTAGGCTGGAGCCCAGCAGATAATCTAGAACAGGGATTGAAAGAAACTTACGATTGGATAGATAATTTAGTTAAAAATAATATTCAAGATTATGACTCATAAAGTTAGTTTTGTTAATCCCAACTTTCAGCAAGGACCTACTGAATTCAATGCTTATTACTTGCCATATAGCCCTGGAGTTTTATGGTCCTATGCTAATCAATTTGCTCATATATCTGATAATTTTGAATTAGGTGATTTCATCTGGCGTAGAGATTCTATCAAAGAAGTAGTTAATCTGTTAAAAGACAATGCTCTAGTAGGTTTCTCTACTTATATATGGAATAGAAACTACTGTAACGTAATCGCTAGAGAATTGAAAAAAGCAAATCCAGATATTATAATTGTTCAGGGTGGACCAGAACCACCTATAGAAGACAAAAACTTCTTTGAACGTTTCCCCTATATAGATTTAGTAGTAAAGCAAGAGGGTGAGATTACTTTTAAAAGAATATTAGAAAATATTTTGATGAAAGAAGATTTCGCTAACATACCGGGCTTACTAGTAAATGATGGCGGTAAAATTTTTGATACTGGGGTAAGTGCTAGAATAGAAAATCTAGACGATATACCTAGTCCTTATCTGACTGGAGTATTCGACAAGTTGATGAAACAGCACCCAGATGTTACTTGGAATGCTATTCTTGAAAGTAATAGGGGTTGTCCATATCAATGCACATTTTGTGATTGGGGAAGTCTAACTTACAACAAAGTCAAGAAATTTGAATTAGATAGAGTTTTAGAAGAACTAGAATGGGCCGGCAGCCGGAAAACAGATTTTATTAGTTTTACAGATGCTAATTTTGGTATATTCCCAGATAGAGACATGATCATAGCAGACAAGTTAATAGAAATTCAAAAGAATTATGACAGTCCTAAGGCATATACATTTTCTTGGGCTAAGAATCAAAAGAAAGAAGTAGTAGAGATAGTTAGAAAATTAATATATGAGGGCGGATCTAGAATGGGTCTAACATTGTCTGTACAATCTATGGACGATAATGTGTTGTCTATTATTAAAAGAAGAAATCTTGATACAAACAAAATTTCAGAAGTTTTTGATCTTTGTGAAGAATATGATATACCATTATATACTGAACTTATTTTAGGTCTTCCAGGTGAAACACTAGAAACTTGGAAAGAAAATTTTTATAAATTGTACAAAGCAGGTAATCATACAGGTGTAACAGTTTATCAAGCACAGTTATTAGAAAATGCTGAAATGAATCTAACACAAAAAAATCCTTTCGAGATAAAAGGTAGTATAGTATACGACTATCTGATAGGTTCTAACAATGAAGCAGAACTTGAAGAAGGAATAGAAGTAGTAGTTTCTACTAAAGATATGCCTAGAGAAAAGATGCTAGATGCACAAGTATGGAGTTGGTTTCAAAATACGTTTCATATAAATGGTATGACTAACTATTTGTCTAGATTTTTATACAAGAAGTACAACATAGAATATAGTGACTTCTATGAGAAATTATTTGAAGCAGTACAAAAAGATGAATGGTTAAAATCAGAGATAGACAGAGTTAGAAATGCTTACGAAAATTGGACCAAAGCAGGAAAGATAGATCATCCCTTAGAACAGGGTATTGCTATACACGGATGGAATATAGTACATAGCACTATGATAATGATTCATAGCAGAGACAAACATAGAGATATATTCAAGTTTTTAAGAAATTTCGTAAAAGAAACTTATGATTTTCCCGAAGACATATATGAAGATTTGATGACTCTTCAAGAAAATTACTTTATCGATTATACACAATTGAAACAATATCCTAGAAAAGTAAAATTTAATAATGATATAATAGGCTATCTAGTTTTTGATAAAGACTTAAACAATAGTGCTGAATATGAATTTGAATTTCCAGAAGATAAGAATTCTTCTCTAATGAAGTATTGTGAACAAATATACATGGCTAGAAGAAGAAATTACGGAAAAGCCATGATATCTCAAGTATAATTTCCAACCATCATTTCGATTATAAATATTTCGTCATAAGAGGATAATATAGTGGGTAAGACAGTAGCAATGATAGGTGTAGGCAAGTTAGGTCAAGACTGTGCTGAAGTAATGGCAGAACACTACCAACTAGTTGGGTATGACGTAGAACCAAGATCACCCTCTAATTTTTCAATGGCTCCTTCTATAGAAGAAGCAGTTAAGAACAAAGACTTAATTTTTATCGCTGCTCCTACCCCGCATCATCCCATATATGGTGGAGAGTTGCCTACTAGCCATTTACCCAATAAAGATTTTGACTATACGATAGTCAGCAAAATCCTCGAAGAAGTAAACAAACATGTAAATCAAAATCAATTAGTTGTTCTTATATCTACAGTATTGCCGGGCACAGTAAGAAACGTACTAAGACCACTCATTACTAATGCTAGATTTATATATAATCCTTATTTAATTGCTATGGGTTCTGTTAAATGGGATATGGTTAATCCTGAAATGGTTATCATAGGAACAGAAGATGGTAGCATTACCGGAGATGCTAATGAACTGATTGAGTTCTACAAAGTATTCATGCAAAACGATCCTAGATACGAAGTTGGTACTTGGGATGAAGCAGAATCTATTAAAATATTCTACAATACTTTTATCTCGGCTAAACTAGGGCTAGTCAACATGATACAAGACGTGGCAGAAGCCAATGGAAATATTAATGTAGATGTAGTAACTCAAGCATTAGCAAAGTCTACACATCGTATAATGGGACCTGCATATATGAAAGCGGGATTAGGTGACGCGGGTGCATGTCATCCTAGAGATAATATCGCGTTAAGATATCTAGCAGAAAGATTAGACTTAGGCTATGATCTTTTTGATGCTATTATGAAGGCTAGAGAAGTACAATCAGAAAAACTAGCATTAAAGTGTTTAAAATACAGCAATGATATAGTAATACTAGGCAAAGCATATAAACCAGCAGTATCGTATGTAAATGGTAGTTGCAGTTTATTGATAGGCCATTATATAGAAAAGCACGGCGGTAACGTTTATTACTATGATCCCAACACTAATGATTTAGAGTTACCTGCAGGAGTGAATACATTCTTGATAGGTTATTGGGAAAAGTGGGTAGAAGAATTTAAATTCCCAGAAAATTCTACAGTTATCGACCCATGGCGAACTATGAAGAATGATGTTAATAATGTTACAACATTAGTACATTATGGTAATACTAGAAAATAAGAATATAAATGGCATTTAATTACGGACATATAGATCCATTCTGGAATATAGAAGAAGTTAAAGCATTCCCATATCAACGTCAACCATTAATGGATTATGAGATCGACAACTGGCGATCTCAGGGCTACGACTATGTTAAAAGTTTTTCTGGTCAAATGTATGGAAGTAATAATCCTATGCCTAAGTGGGTTAAGCACTTCGAATATTATTTTCAAAATGATCATCATAAATTTACCTATAATTTTTATAAAATGCAAACATTAGAAATAATGCCAACTCATTCTGATCATTATCAAACATACATGAAAGTTTTTGATGTTGATTTCAAAGACTGTATTAGAATTTTAGTAATGCTGGAAGACTGGAAACCGGGACATTATTTAGAAATAGACGGAGAAGGCATCACTAATTGGAAAGCAGGTGACTGGTTTTCATGGAGGAGTGGCGCTCCTCATGCTGCCGCTAACATAGGAATAGAAGATAGATACACTCTACAAATAACCGCATCAGAAATACATGGTACGAAAGACACATACGGAAAATTACATTGGTATAATCTTTCAGATTTAAAAACTAAAAACGTTTCAAAAAAGTGTGCTTTTATGAAATATTATATAAAGAGAGTACTAAATGTAAGTTCTGATTTTTCGGATGACATAGATAAAATGCCTACCTACGTATACATGAATAATGGAATTATAAAAGAATTAGGTGAAATATCTCATTCACCTGATATGTCAGATTATTATAATAAGGTTGGAATTAGATTTTACTTATATGAGCCTTTATGCTCTTACTTAGAAAGTAGCGATAAAAATAATTACTTAGGAGTTAAATCAGAGTTCACTAGTGACATAAATCCTAGTGAGTTGAGAGCTTATGAATTGGATTCTATTCAAGAGTATGCTGATAGAAACAAATTGACTAATGTTACGGTTTATACAGGAGATTACGAAGCAGAAAAGTGGTATCCTCATTATTCTATAAATTTGAAATACGATGACATTTTTGTTAATACATTAGAACGACCAAAAGATATAGAAACAGTTGCTCCAGTAAATTCTAGTAAAATTAATAAAAAATTTATCTGCTTGAATTGGCGTCATACTATACACAGACACCTAACAGCAGCATTTCTTTCAAAGCGTGATGTTTATTTGTCTTGGTATTTTATGATGGATACTGATAAGTTAGTAGAAATTGATTGGTTAAATTTAGAAAATTTTAAATATAAACAAGATGTGACAGAAGGTTTAGCAGTATTAAATGATAAAGGACCAT
>Ga0208644_1000041_pt1 | contig 71376 bp, 67 predicted proteins | sample VirMetDEL_Nov_18_FD_184517 | JGI IMG/M metagenome (GOLD analysis project Ga0208644, IMG submission 184517) | Aqueous microbial communities from the Delaware River and Bay under freshwater to marine salinity gradient to study organic matter... | ecosystem: Environmental > Aquatic > Marine >...
AATTCAACGCACCTGTTAATGAAAGTGTGAGTGCTTGGGCTAGCTAAAAAACACACATAGCGGTTTATAATCAACACTTTTTAGATTAAAGTTATAGTAGAGGAGTATTCTGCTATAACTTTTTTCTTTTATGGTGAGTTATGAATCAACCGCAACAACCAACATTAGATGTAAAGGGAAAGTATTATATTCTAAACTTAGCAGGTGGTTTAGGTGCTCGTATAATACAGACCTGTTTTATTCGCTCTTTGATAACGAAGAGAAAACAAGAAAGAAACTCCTACCCAATACTTGTTATTGATAATACTATTATTGGACAGATGGCGTCACAGGTTTTATCAAACCAAAATGTTATTTCTGTCCAAGTGCCAGAATCTCCAAACTCTTACCCTCATCACCCTGGCCTTATGACCATACAAGATGGCACAAAAGAGCATCCTATTTGGATTGACTCTTGGAGAGATAGTTATAAAGATACAGGTGGTTGGTTGTGGGAGCTGCTAAATAATAACTGGAAAAGAGCATACCATATTGAGTATGGTTTTGGTCTAACAAAAGCAATACACGAATCCAAACACAACAATACACAAAAGAGTTTCATTGGTTATCACTATGCTGATGGTATGCAAGATTTAGAGTATGATGGTGGTGTGCCAATGTTGCAAGTGCCACAGATAGATTCTCAAGTGGAAAACTTTGCTAATACACAAAACAAACCATACATTGTCTTACATCTTGGCACAGACCTAAATGCCAGTGACTATATGTCTCCTGTAAACTATCGTTTTCATAAGGTATGGTCTATTGCTCGTTGGACAGAATTGGTGCAAAAACTGAAACATAAATATAACTTTGTGCAAGTGTATGCCAACCAAGACAACATAGAAATACCCGACTGCCTTTCTATACGAGTAGATAGTATTAGCCCTGTATTACAACTATTACAACACCCAAAATGTAAAATGTTTGTCGCTACCGACAATTACCTACATCACCTTGCTGCAAGTATCAAAAAGCCAGGCATTGTTTTATGGGGAAGTGTTTCACCTTATGTATGGGGTTGGAATATGAAACACCACTCCGTGCCGCATACACATCTATGGCACCCATCATCATGTGATATTGCTCCATGCTGGCGGCCTTCACTCTTCGACACAAAAAGCACAGGCCAAAACTACATCTGTGATAGGGGCTATACTTGTATGAAAAGTATAGAAGTGTCGGAAGTAATAAAGACCATTGGTAAAGTAGATGCTTCTATTGGTGAAACAAAGAATAAAAATGAGATAGTGTTATGAGCAAACTACCCAAGACACTTTATGTTATTCTTACTCACAACGAAAAACACCTCTCAACACAATACTATGAGAGCCTAAAATACTATCAAGAGCAAGATAACTTTGACCTTATATTTCTTGATAATGGAAGTAATAAACACTATAGACCCAAACAAGCAACACATAGGTTTCCAAAGAATGTTTATTTCAACGGTGCCATTCAGTGGGCTTGGCAGAAGATGTTGGAGAATGACGAGTATGAGTATCTTGTTTTTTCTAACAACGACATTATTCTTCATGGCTATCGTTATGTAGAAAACATGGTAACACAAATGCAAGAAGGAAACTTTGCAATGTTATCGCCATCTGTGATAGAGTTTTCCGGCCAAAACTTCTGGCCTATTATGCATTGTTGGTATAAAGACAAACCAAGAGAAACAAGGTGGATAGATTTTACTTGTCCTTTTATACATCGTAAGGTTGTGGAAAAAATAGAATGGCCCTCTTGGTGGAGAAGCCCTAGTTATGGTTTTGATGACTATGCTGCTTTGATGTGTAATAGAGAGAATTGGAAAATTGGAGTAAGTGATAAGTGTACTGTTTTTCACTATGGTGCTCATAGTTATCGCCAAGAAAGAGCTGATGATGGTTTAGACCTACAAACTATGCAATATACCCACAGAGTAAATTTTGATTGGAATTTTGAGCAGATGGGTTTGTATGATGAGATGAAAGAGTTAGCTAATCACAAGGCACTATACGGAAGACATAATTCATTGAAGATGGGTCGTATGCCAACTACGCCAGATGAAGGTTATTATGAAGCAGGTGGCCCAAATCAATGGTTTAGGAATAAGGAAGAAGAAAGGGTTTACCTTGAAAGAGAAAAGATTTATGATGAAAACTACAGAAAGTATAGGGGTATAAAATGAAAGTATTGGGTCTAAATTGTGGATACAATGGCAGTGTTTCTGTTATTGTTGATGGTCAAGTAAAGGGTTATGCAAAGACAGGAAAGGGTTTTGATAGAGGTGTTAGTAAGGCAACCATAAAAGAAGCTCTTGATTCAGCTGGCCTAAAGCTAAGAAACATTGATGTAGCCAGTGTTGTAAATTGGTTTTCTGATAGATATTCAGATGGTCAAGAATGTTGGGATAAACATGAAGAGTTTTTCTCTATTACAAAAGAAAATGGTATTGAGTTTTCACTACAAGAATACATTGACTTTTATCAAAACCCTACACAAGTTGCGTTAGGCACATTCACTCTAAACATTGGTGACCAATCATTACCATGTATGGTTGTTGACCACATCTTTGCTCATTGCTCCTACAGCTATCTTACATCACCTTTTGATAATTGTATGTCTATTTGTATTGATAGTCAAGATGGATTCGGTGCAACAAATGCAATCTATTGGATGCAAGATAGTGATAAGAGTTTTAGGTTGTGGAGAAGAGACCAACAGTTTGCTCCGATAAACACATACACAAGTTTTACTGACTATATCGGAAACCACCCAGCGATAGAAAACTTTAGGTCTATTCAAGAGCTTGCTGGAGATAAAAGAAGTGATGACCCAAAACTAAAGGCATGGGCATGGCCTAACAATATTCAAATGGGAAACATTTTTCATGGCGACCAATGGGCTGGGTTGTTGAGTTATGAAGGTATAACCAATGTGCCTGAGAAAAATGGTTTCTTCCCTCCACTTACAAATGAAGGAGTGGTAGATGATAGTTGGCTTGATGCCAAAGACGCTGGCTTGACCGATAGGAGGACTTCTATTGCAATAGATGTATTGACTATCGTTGAGGATTCAATACGCTCATACGTCAATACAGCCAAGGATTTTGGAAACAATGTAGCTATTGGTGGAAAGGTAACTATGTTTGATGGTTTGGTAAAAGAGTTATCAGACGATAAGACATTTTTCACCCAACCACACAATGACGAAGAGTTATCTGCTGGTGGTGCATTATTCATAGCAGACCAGTTGGTAAAAAACAAGAAGGGTGAGTTGATAACAAACACCAACAATAAAATTACCGCAAAGGAGGTGATATAATGAGTATTAGAGAAACATACGACCAAGTAAACACTTTGATTGAAGCTCTGGCTGAAAACCATCAGAAGAATATGGATGGCAATAAGGCAGCTGGTGGAAGAGCTCGTAAGGCTGCCAGTGAGTTGAAGAAGATTCTTACAGTTTATCGTAAGGAAAGTATTGAAGAATCAAAGGCATGAGTAGAGTTTTAGTTATAGGTGATTATCTCATTGATAGATATGTTTTCTATCAACAACAAAGGTATGACCCTGCCAATAGTCAGGCGCCAGTTGTAAAGCTGGTGTCTGATTGTGTGGTATTAGGTGGTGCAGGGAACTTTGTTAGAAACCTACAATCTTTATGTAGGGGCAGAGCATCAGTAGAGTTTTTTTATGTTGATAGACATAAACTAAATGACTTTCCGACAAAGAAAAGATACTTTATTGAAGACAAGTTTATCTATAGAGAAGATAGTAATGACAAGATAGACCATGACCAAGATTTGATAGATAACTTTATCTCTAGTATCAAAGATGGCGACTATGTTGTTATTTCTGACTACCACAAGGGCACTATAAATGAGTCAGACATAGAAAGAATAATAACTAGGTGTAATGAGTTATCTAATGTTACTACTTTTATAGATACTAACTTTGTAAAGAGCTGCCATAAGAGATGTAGTTGGCTAAAGATAAACACCTTGACTTCACAACATTACCACTCAACCAAGAATAGTTTCGATATAGCGAAAGAATTATCAAATAACTTTTGTTGTAATACCATCATAACAAGAGGATCAACAGGGTTGAGTTTTTGCTCTACCAATAGAGAATTGATTAGGGTGTTGAAAGAAGAAGATACACAGTTTATTGATAGTATCGGTGCTGGTGATGCTTGTTTAGCAGGGTTAGTAGCCGCAATTATTGATAACAAACCTTTAGGTGATGCATTGATTTATGCTGATGTGTGTGGCCATCTTAGCACACACAATATTGAAACAGTAGATTGCCTTGATAAAATGAAGGTAGATAAAAAAATAAGAAGCATAAAAGTAAGTGAAAATGAAACATCTAATGGTGTTAGTTGGCTACACTACGAATAAAGTAAATGAATGAAAACACAATAACACTTTTGATAATGTGTAAAGATGAGTTTACAAAGGTAAAAAACATTATTAAAAGTCTAGAGAGTCACATACATGAAGCTGTTATTGTTATTACAGGTAACGCTGCGGCTAGTGAGATAGGTTATGTTTCGGCTACAAGCAAAAAGGTTCCTATAAAGGTTTTATCTTACACTTGGCACGATGACTATTCTGCTCCACTAAACGCAGGTTTAAGGTTATGTACTGGCAAATGGATTTTTCGTTTAGACACAGACGAAGAGATTGATAAAAACACTATAAGAAAAGTTTCACAAGCTGTAGTGTTACCTAATGTAGATGCTTTTGAGGTGATTCAAAGAGGTTATTTACCCATTCATAGAAAAGAGTTTGGTGTAAAAAGAGTTTCACCCTATAAGGGTTATAGTAATGCTGTTGATGACATTTGTGTTAGGTTGTTTAAGAATGACCCAAGAATATTCTTTGAGTTTAACACACATGAAACACTTTATAACTCTATAAAAAGGGGCGATTTCTCTCTTAAAAGGTCAAACATTATACTTCATCATTGGGGTAAACTAACAATGAGTAAAAAAGCACCTTACTATTATAAGATTGCACTGGAAAGATTGAGGAGATATCCAGAAGATTATCAATCTTATTATTATTTGGGTGTAGCAGCAGATTTCATAGGTAAAATGGATGTAGCCTATGATGCATTTAAAAAAGGTTATGAAAAGTATAAAACCACTTATTATAAAATTCCACTTGAATTTGTGGAAAGAAAGAGGAGGATGTTAAATGGCAGAAGAAAAGTCAATTAGCCTTGAAACACTTCAAGAGCAGCAGAATCAGTTGTCAGAGGCAGTAACTCAGTTGACAACACAGAGGACACAGTTGGAAGAACAGTTATCATCTGTACGTAATCAGTTGGCAACTAATATTGGTGCATTGCAGTATGCCAATGCTCTTATTCAGAGTTTGGGTGGAGAAGAGTTGGCAGACCCCACTGATGTTGGTGGAGATCCTGCAGAAACAGAAACACTAGAAGTAGAAGATGCAGGTGAGGAAGTAACTTTGTAATGTAAAACGCTCCATCTATGATGTTTTGTCATTTTTTTGTTTGATATTTATTTTAGGAGTTTTATAGGTTATTTTGTAATTGTTAAAAGTTTAACTCTCTTTAGAACAAAAAAACTATGTATACCTTCTTATAGAAGTATATGCTTTTTAACATCATAGATGGAGAAAATAGATGGCCGAAGTGTTTGTCTCGCCCGGCGTCTATACACAGGAAATTGATGATACATTTGTACCTGCTGGTGCTGGTACAATTGGAGCTGCTCTTATTGGGCGCACTGCATCTGGACCTGCGTTTAGACCTACAAGGGTAAATAACTTTAATGAATTTCGTACTGTATTCGGTGGCTTGGATGATACAAAATACATGCCCTATGCAGCACGCTCTTATCTGAGAAATGGCTCACCACTCACAGTTGTTCGTGTCCTTGGTAAAAGCACACAGAGCACTGGTCAGATTGGTGTCATTGCTTTCCCCGCAGAAAATCAAACTTCTGTTTCAGCTATCAGTGCTTCTAACATTGCTTTGGCTGTCATCAGAAGACGCTCATCAACAACTCCTAGTGGCACACAGGGTGACATTCAGCTAAGTGGTACTTATAACAACTTTGCTTTGTCTGCTGGTGACGAGGTTGTTGCTGGTCTATCATTGGTTGAGTCTGATGGTAACTACATCAAGAAGGTCTTGGGTACTAACCCCATTGAGGCCAACTCTGGTGATAAGCTACAGGCTTTTTATGTTGACTCCGTATTCAACTATGGATCTGCATTAGGTACAGTTAGTGCCGATAATGATACACCTGGCAACGTACGTTATGCTACTATTACTGCTGATGGCGATATGTTTCAAGAAGTGGTTGGTGGTTTCTCTGAAGCCTCTACACCTTCTATCGTTTCACAAAACTTTGCTGGTACTGTTCACCCACTATTCAAGATTCACACATTGGGTGATGGTAACACAACAAACAATAAATACAAGATTTCTATTAGTAATGTTGACATTGCTACTTCATCAACTTCATTTCCTAAGTTTACTGTTTCAGTTAGACAGGCAAATGACACCGATGAAAACCCAATCGTATTGGAAAACTTTACTGATGTAAACCTTGACCCAAATAGTAGACAATACATTGCTCGTGTAATCGGTGATAGAAGAACTCAATTTGACCTATCACAAGACCCACCCGAAGTATTGTATAACGGTGACTTCCCCAATAAGTCACAGTATATTAGAGTGTTCATGCACGCTGCTGCTCCAGCCGCTGCAAGACCTGCTGGTTTCCAAGGTGTATCAAGTTTTGCCGTAACAACAGAAGCACAAGGTAGTGTTTCAGCTGCGGCCTTGCCACTGAAACTAAATCAGCTAAACTCAATCAATGCTGTTGATGGTCGTATCTTTGTTGGCCCTAACTTTGACTCAACAGGTTTCGGTGACCGACTTAGAAAGACCGTTACATCTGCCTCTGGTGATTCAGCAAGTGATAACGGTGTGTTGTTATACGCTGCAAACGCTGATTATCCTGGCAGTGCTGGTGTTACTAACTACACAGCTATTGATATGTTGGGTAGTAGCTCTGGTAACTTCTCAACAACAAACAAGGTAAGATTTAGTGTGCCTATGTTTGGTGGTTGGGATGGATTTGACCCAAGAAAGAATCAGTTGGAAACAGAAGTTTCATCAGGCACAGATACATTGTCTGGCGACTTCAACACTGCCATCAAGGTGCTTTCTAACCCCGATGAAGTTGACTTCAACCTTGTCGCTATGCCAGGCATTCACTCTTCTGCTGGTGGTGCTCTTACAGACCGTCTAGTTGATATGTGTGCTAATCGTGCTGATGCTTTTGCTCTTATTGATATTGCAAACACAACAGCAACAGGAGCTGGTTTGGGTCTTTCAGTTGCTAACGCTGAAACAGAGTCACTAAAATACAACTCAAACTATGGTGCTACTTACTATCCTTGGGTTCGTATCAACGATGTAGATAACAACAAACTAGTTTGGGTACCACCAAGTGTTGCAGTTATGGGTGCTTATGCATTCAACGATAGAGTTGCACAACCTTGGTTTGCACCTGCTGGTTTCAATCGTGGTGGTTTGGATGAAGTATTGGAAGTTAGAAGAAGATTGACACAATCTCAGCGTGACACTCTTTATAACACCAACGTCAACCCAATCGCTACATTTCCTGGCCAAGGTATCGTTATCTTCGGTCAGAAGACACTACAGAGAAAACAGTCAGTACTTGATAGAGTCAACGTACGCCGCATGATGATTGAAGTACGTAAGACCATTGCAAGTTTCTCAAGACTCTTTATCTTTGAGCCTAACACAGTTGCTACAAGAGAAAGACTTTTGACACAGGTCAATGACTATCTGTCCAGTGTACAGGCAGCAAACGGTATTAACGAGTTTAGAGCGGTATTGGATGAAACCACTACTACACCAGACTTGATTGATAGAAACATTATCAAGGGTAAGATTTTCTTGAAGCCCACCACAGCTGCTGAAATTGTTATCTTTGACTTTACTGTCACACCTAACGGTGCTGCTTTTAGTGAGTAAAAAATAACTTATGACAGGGTGGAGTGTTATCTCCACCTTGTTATATTTTTTACTTTTAGTGTATTTATTGTAGGAAGTTTATTAAAATTAAATGAAGATGGAGAACAAGGATGCCACAGCCATTTGAAGTAAACGCAATGTTGGCTGATACATTTGAACCAAAAAGACAAAATAGATTTTTGTTTCAATTTACTGATGATACATTACCAGCATACATTGCAAGAACGGCTTCTAGACCCTCTTTTACACAGGAAACGATTACCATTGACTATCTAAACTCAAAGAGATATCTCGCTGGTAAGTTTGAGTGGAATACAATGACACTCGGTTTACATGACCCAATCGCACCATCTGCTGCTCAAAAGGTAATGGAATGGGCACGTTTGGCTCACGAAACAATTTCTGGTAGAGATGGTTATGCAGCTTTTTATAAGAAGAATTTTAATCTTATAGCACTTGACCCCGTTGGTGCAGCAGTTGAAAAATGGGAAATTAGAGGTGCATTTATTACAGACGCAACATTCGGTGACTATGACATGACTTCTGGTGAAGTTATGAATATTGACCTAACAATTCGTATGGATGAATGTATCCTAAGATACTAAAAACGCAATAAGGTTTCAAAGGACAATAACATATGTCAGAAGTTAATGTAGATTTGAAGGAAACTGACGATTCTGCAAAAGAAGTTTTGACGCCTGAAGAAATGGCAGGTATAGAACGAGCACAAAAGATGGGGAGAACGGCTAACGAAACTTCTCCATTTAGAATACCAACAGAGTTTGTACCACTTCCCTCTTTTGGCTTGGTCTACCCACCCAACTCGCCATTACACAATGTAAAAGAGATTGAATTGCGCTACATGACAGCGGCCGATGAAGACATTTTGACTTCAAGGTCGTTGTTGCGTAGTGGTAAGGCAATTGACACTGTTTTACAGAATTGTATCGTAGATAAAAGAATTGATGCCGAACAACTTATTTCTGGTGATAAAAACGCTCTTGTTACATTTCTTAGAGTTAGTGGTTATGGGCCAGAGTATAAGGTAGAAATCAACTGTCCATCTTGTGGTGAAGAATCAAAACATGAGTTTGATTTGAGTCAGTTAGAGATGAAGACATTGGAAGTAGAGCCAGTTGAGCAAGGCGAAAATAGATTTTCTTTCATCTTACCTACAACAGGTGTTGAGATAGAATTTAAGTTTCTAAATAGTGCAGAGGAGAAGGAAATCTCCGATGCTCAAGATAAGTTGAAAAGAAGTACTCACTCACCTATTGATAGAAATGTAACCACACGACTAAAGAATACTATTATTTCTGTCGGAGGAAATAGTGACCCAACCTTTATCAATCAGTTTGTAGATACACTGAATGTTAGAGATAGTCGTGCTATTAGAAAATACATGGAGGATAACACTCCCGACCTTGACATGGAGCAAGATTTTAGCTGTGTACATTGTGGGCACAGAGGGGAGGTAGATATACCGATTACGGTAGGCTTCTTTTGGCCTGACGAATGATAAAGAGGTATTCTACAAAGAGCTTTTTGATGTTGTTTATCATGGCAAGGTAACTTTTGCTGATGCTTACAATATGCCAGTAAACCTTCGTGGTTGGTGGGTAAAGAGAATAAACTGGACTATTGACCAACAAAATAAGGCTCAAGAAAAAGCAAATAAAAAAGCCTCACAAGGTAAGAAATAAATATTATCCCCTTACTAACTTTTTATAGTAGGGGGATATTTATTTAGTATTGATACAACCACCAGAGAGATAACATGAATATTGCAAATCAACTAGCAGCTCAACAACAAGAAATAGTTGATGTGTTAGGAAAAATGGCAACAGGGTTTGATGGCTTGTCATCATCAGTTGAGCAATTAGCTGATAGTATGAATAAGGCCGCTGATGAAACAGAAAAACAATCCGACCAAGAAAAGAAACTAGCTGATTATCAGAAAAAACGTGAGCGTTTTCAAAAAAAGTATAATAAAGAGTTAGATAGATTTGCAGGTGTTATTGCTCTAGCAAGAAAAAGTCAAGATCAACTTAATAAACTAAATCAAAAATACAATGCTGCAATAAAGGCCACTACAAAAATTCTTATTGGCGAAAATACCCTAAGACAAAAGGCCCTTAAGAACATGACTATGTTTAAGGATGCTGTAGGTATTGCTGCTGCAAAGCTAAAAACTATGCCAGGAGTTGGTGCTATTGGTAGGGGTATGGGGGCTGCTGGAAGAGCAGCAGGTTCTCTTCTTGGAAAGATGGGTAAGGTATTACCAATGGCTTCTATACTGGCTATACCGGCACTTGTAGTCAGACAACTTATGAAAGTCGATAGTGCGATGGCCTCCATAGCAAAAAGCACAGGTCTGGCTGGCAAAAACTTACAAATGGTTCAAAAGAGAACTATAGATGCAGCTAGTTCCCTCTATGCTTTTGGATTAAATCTTGAAGATGCGGCGAAACAAAGTGCCGCTCTTGTCGATGCATTAGGTAATGCCGAATACGTTACTGAGAAATTAATAAGAACCACTTCTCTAATTGCAAAAGCAACTGGTATGTCCGCCCAAGAAGCAGCAAATCTATCTGCTACATTGATAAAAGGTTTTGGTAAAACAGATGAACAAGTAAAATCATTTGCAAATAACATGATGACTTTTGCTTCTAAATCTGGAGTAAATGCTCGTAAGGTAATGAGAGATATTTCAAATGATAGTAATTTAACCGCTATCTATCTTGGTAGAGGAGAAAACTATCTTGCTAATGCTGCTGTATTGGCTGCAAAAATGGGTAAATCACTTTCCGAACAAAACCAAACACTTGATGCATTTAAGGATATAGAAAGCTCTATTGAAACAGTAGAAAGAATAAATAAACTCACTGGCTCAAATCTAAACGCTCAAAAAATGCAAATGTTCTATATGACTCAAGATATAGAAGGAGCAATGAGAGAGCTACAAAAAGCATTTGCATCACCGAGAGCTCAAGCCGCATTAAAAAGAATGCCAGGAGCATTCAAAGATGTCGCATCTTCACTAGGTCTATCTGTAAAAGATTTGATGCAAATGGATAGAGTAATGAAAGATTTTGATAAATCATCAAAGAGTGCTTCCAAAGAACAATTGACAATTGAAAAAGCTATTGCTGACTCAACAACAATTATGGATAAACTTAAAAACATATTTTTCCAGTTTGTTTTACCAGCCTTTAATAATTTAGGTGATTTTCTTGTAAATAAAATAAAACCCTCTATAGATAGTATAGTTCAATCAGCATCCAATTTTGGTAGAGAATTAAATAGTGCTATGAATCAAGAAGATACATTTAGTGGAAAGCTTTCAGTAGCTTTTAGAAAAATAATTGATGCTGCGAAACCCACAATAATGAAATTGTTTGATGACATAATGAATTATATAAGACCCACTCTAAACGAACTCGTTGACTATCTTGGTGATGAGCTTGAAATAAGAATAGATAGCGTAACCGGATTGGGGAGGAATAGACAAGAGATAGAGGCGGAAAAGCTAGATAAACGAGCAAAAGCGGCTGGTGTTCACAGAGGTACGATGATAGATAATCCTAATTATAACCCCGATGCCAGCTGGTTGGATCCACTGGCTAAGATGCAACCAAAAAGGATAATGCATTTGAAATCAGATGCTGAGTATCGTGCTGCAATAGAAGAAGCAGAGGCTAACAAATCTGCAACAGGCAATGTATTCTCTCGTCCAACTATGGCTCTTGTCGGTGAAGAGGGAAGAAGCGAAGTTGTCATACCTACTGAAAGAATAAGAAAAGGACTACCCGTTTCTGGGGCTGTTGCAAATGAATTATCATCTATTGGTGTGCCTGGATTTTCAATGGGAGCAGTAAGGGTTAGTGGAGAATCCGCCACAACGGCCGCTAACACCTTTCAAATGAATCAACAAAGAAGAGCCCTACTATACGCTCAAGGAGATCCAGAAGCGGTTAGAAGGACAGAGAGAGCCATAGAACAACAAGCTGCAGAAATAAGGGCTCAGCAAAGAAAAATTTTGAATGAAATCGTTAAGATTAATAATGAAGCTGATTTTCAAGGTTATTTCGGTGGTGGGCCTGCCGGAATGCCTACTGGAGGAGGCGGAGAACGTGATCCTCGTAGAAGACAAAAAAATAGATTTCATGATTATGCAACAACACTAGATAATTTTATGATGTTAACTGGTTATACTTTTGGTGACTTTTTTGACATGTTGCCAAATGTTATTGAAAAACCAATAGAAACTGCTTTTAATAAGTTGCCCGAATCTATGAGAGATGGTCTAACAACTGGAACACAAGCAGCTTGGGACGCATACATTGCAACCGGAAGCTTTGAAAAGGCACTTGAAACAGGTGTACAAACAGGGCTTTTAACTTATGGAACCAAAGAAAAAGCTACTTTGTCGGGACAAATAGGACTCCTTGGTTCCGAATATATGAGAACAGGTAATTTAAGAACTTCTGCTGCGTCAACCCTTCAATCATCAATGTATGATAATTCATCATTTTTTGGCAGTTCTTACGGTGGAGCTCAAGGAAGAATAAACAGACAACAACAACTATCTTCAATTAGTGAAGAAGATTTTTATACTTTACTGGCCGATGAACAAGAAGAATTTGTCAAGGCAGCACAACCAAGGTTGGATGCAGCTCACCAAGAACTTTTAAACGCTCAGAAAAATACAGCTGAAATCCTTAAGAGACAAGAACAGGAAAACGAAAAATTTGAAGCGGAAAAAGCAGCTGCTGCACGACAATTTGAATTATATAAGAATTCAGAAATATATCAACAAAACGATGCCTACCAAGCGGCCAGGAAGCGGGATAGAGAAAACGAGCTCTTGGCATTTCAGAAAAGAACAGCCGAGATGGAAAGGAAAAATGCTGAGGCCCAGAAAAAGGCTCAAGAAAAAGAAGACATCGCCTTAGAAGCACAAACAGAAGCCCAAATGGAATACAATGAAGGAGCAGCTAAACTTAATAAAAAACAAGCAGACGCAATTGAAGAGTATGAAGATAATACTAAATTAAGTGGCAAACTATTAAAGGACGCTGCTAAAGACCAAGCAATGATGGGTGGTATGGAAGGTGTGTTAAGAGCGTTACAAGAAGGTGAGGGAGTACAAGGAGCGATAAAAACAGGTCTATCAAGTGCTGCAGGCGGCGCTGCACAAGGAGCAATCACTGCAGGTCTTACAGCGTCTGGAGTACCTGCTCCGATTGCTGGTTTGGTTGGTAAGTTTGGTGGACAATTTGTTGGTAAAGGTGTTGGTAAGGCATTAGGTTTCTTAGGTCTTGGTGGCAAAAACGTAAAACCAAAAAAAGCCGGTATAAAAATTGCAGATATTGTTGTTGATGGTTTAGCTCGTGCATCAGCGCCAGGCAATCAACTATCTGATTTCTTTTCAACAGGTTCTCGCGCACATAGGGTAATACAAGGAAACATAATGTTGGCGTCACAGAAGCCTGACACCTTTGTTGAGCCTATACGAAGAGCTCTACAAAGCAACTCTGGTCGAAGATTCAGCAAAGATGAAACTTTAGGTTTTATCCAACTCCTTTATGGAAAGGGGTTGGAGCCAAAAGAGAGACATGAACAATTGGATAAGTTTGAAGGAATGTTGGAAGGTAGAGCGCCATCACGAGCAGGAGCATCTGGCGCTATCGTTAGTAGACCAACAGTTGCTCTGATAGGAGAAGCAGGGCCGGAAGCTCTGATGCCATTAGAAAATGCGCCGGGCGCACGTCCATTGAACGGTGTTGGTGGTGATGGTGGTGAGATGTTACAAGAGATAAAGAGAATGAATCAAATGTTGGCCCAAATGGCCAATAGACCAATACAACTTGACGGTCAAAGGGTAAACACAGTATTGAATACAGTAAACTCAGATGACATTAGGGCCGGCATTTACACTGTCAACTCAAGATAATAGGAAAAAGTAATGGCAAGAGAGAAAAGGACACTATCTACTCTTTTAAGTTTGTTAGACGCTAGAGGTAAAACTATCTTGGAGGCCTGGCATACCCAAATAGAAGGGGTTGCTTATGGCCAAACAGAACAAAACCAATCTGGGACCTATAGTTCTGCACAACCTTTTATAAGATTTGGAAGAAGAGGAGAAACAGAAGATCCAGATAGTGGTACAGTAAGCCCATTAGAAAATTCATGGCCAACTGTAAGTAGTGTTAGATTTGGAGATCCCTTTACTGATGGAACCAAGCCAAGAAACATAATAGAATTATGGCACAACTCTACTAACACAGTTCTTTCTGGACCCGAATCAAATCGAGTACAAAGAACCGATATAAAAAATAATCTAAGTAATTTGTTTAGTTCCTCTACACTTGCTACAAGAGATTACTCTCAAAGATTTTATGGTGCTCTCAATGGAACATTTGCTAATGTACCAGATACACAAGGTGTGGAAACTCAAGGGGCAGCTGGTTTTAATGTTGGACAAGTGAAACCATTTGATGATAATGGAGATTATGTTTTTGGTGACCGTAGAGAGGTTGATTTTGCTGCAAACAATGTAATACAAGGTTTGTTATCTACAGCAGCGGCCTACGAGCAAGAGCTAATGGAAATAAGGCCAGGAGCTAATAGAATAAGCATACACCTTAACATAAGAACAAACTTAAATAAACTTTTACAACAAAACTTATTGTTACCATCAGACCTTGATGACGGGGGTAATGTTAATCTTAATCAAGATTTAGCTACTGCTATTGAAGATGGAAATGTTAGCAACATAAGTAATGATACTTTTGACCAACTTTATCTAAACAATAGATCGTCACTACACTCTTCAAATAGTGGTAGGCATTCCAGAAATCCCGCTGGAACAATTGGTGGGCGGCCTGTCTCTGACCTTATTGGCCCACAGTATACTGCAACACAAGGAGGCCCTCAACCCCAAGACGGTACGGAGGTATTTACTTTTGAGGAAGATAAACAAAGAGCAAATACTTTTACAAAAGAAAGAGGTTTTATAGATAATACGCCAGGCAATGTTATGTTAGCGCCAGGTGGTGTAGGTGGATTATTACCGTCTGTTGATAATGATGATGACACTAGTGGTACAAGAGATAGAACAACTTATTTAAAGAGTTTGGCTAGACAGGATACTCAACTTTTTCCTTTCATGTTTGAGACAGTTAATAAGGGAGGTTCAGCAAGAAATGGAAATGAATTTAAACAATACGCCTACTTTCAAGCAACACTACAAAGCTTAAGTGAGTCTTTTGCTCCTTCGTGGACATCAAAACACTTCTTTGGTAGGACAGAACAAATACACACTTACACAATGACCGATAGAACAATAGATTTATCTTTTGTTGTCTTTGCTCACGAAATAAGAAGATTACAAAATCTCTATGAAAGAGTAAGCTGGCTTGCACAACAAACTTATGCATCTTATGATAGCTCACAAAGATTAAAAAGCGGGCCACTTATTCGTATGAGTGTTGGAGATATGTTTTCAAACCTAACAGGATTCATTAGGTCTTTGTCTTTTGATTGGAGTTATTTAGGTCCAGGCGGAAAATGGGAAATAACAAAAGGATTAAGAATACCTATGGCGTGTTCAGTACAAATGAATTTTACAGTTATTCACGACAATATGCCAGATAGAAATTACAATCTTTATCCGGGCCCTCTTTTGCATCCGAATGGGTTAGTCAGTAACAGAGGAAATGTACAGGGTCAAGCAGCAGCTCCATTAATACCTACAGCTGATAGACCGTTATCTGACGTATCAGCCGGTGTGGATGATTACACGAATACAAGAAGCGAACAATACATAGACGTTCTAAATAGAAATACATCAATTGGCAATGTGGTTACAAACAACGCCGGTGATCTAGATCTTATTTTTTAGGAGTTATTTTTAATGCCTTATTCAAGATATTCTAATTTTAAAACAATTTTAGATAGAAAAACAAACAAAAGAAGGCTTGAGACTTTTCCACCCATTGCTGGAGAATCACTCAGAGATCCTTCTGACATAATAATAGAGATTGACCAAGCGCAGAGAATAGATGCTATAGCTGCTAGTTATTTAGGTGATGGTAGATATTGGTGGGTTATTTGTCTACTAAATGATTTAGTTTTTCCCTTTGGTAAGAATTTAAAAGCAGGCACAAGATTAAGAATACCATCTAATATAGATAAATTTGTTGACTCTATTCAGAGAGGTATAGTTTAAATGCCAAGTACTTACAGAGCTGACTTTGGCGGAAACACAGGTCGCAAACTTAACGGTCTACCAATAGATTTGATGAGAACTAGTCGTCAAGGTGTAAAATTGTTAAATAGTTTTTTTGATGGTTATGAAAGTGCTAATTCATTATGGGTAGAATCCGCTAGTGATAATGCTAAGGTAGCTTTTGAGCAATCACTACAAAGTAGCAACTTTATTGCTCCTCCATTTTTTAGCGATGCTGATGTCGATGAATCTGGAAATAACCCTATTCAAGGACAAGTATTTCAAGATCCAAATACAGATGACGGTGGTGCAGATACTGTATCTATAAGTAATCCTTATTCTTCTATTGTGCAAGGATGGAATCAAAAGTTAGTAGCTGGAAATGTGGACTTATCTTCTTTAGTGCCATTTGTTGAACTTTATGCTGTATTTGCCAGTGACGATCTGGTTTACAGCGAATCCACAAATAGATTTACAGGAATCAAAAACAGATTAATCCCTGTTAGATTTACAAGGCCACCTAACTCTTTAGGAGAGGGTGCACCCAGCTTGCCACCAAATGTTACTCAAGAAAGTAAACTGGCAAGGATAGGCTCATACGAGGGACAATTAAATAAAGACTACACAACATACAGAAATGAACCAGTTTCTGGTGGAGACTATCCAGTAGATGATAACATAAGGTCTTTTAGAGGTCAACCCGGCATTAATGATTTGGCAATATCAAGGGGGTCAAGAGGAGCGTTTAACATAAAATATGATTTAGGTATAACTCTTCCAAATCCAGAAATAATAAATGACCAATATGAGTATAGTAAATTGCTTTTACCTAATTCAATTTTCTTAATTGTGCATGGATGGAAGGTAAGTGGCACTTCTTTCTTTGCTGAATCATACCCACCACTTTTAAAGGCTGGTAATGAAGATTTTACAAATGTTATTATTGGTGGAACAAATAATGGTTTTTGGGGAGCTAATTTAACTACTCTTTATAATTTTAATTTTGAGTTTGATAATGTGGGCCACTTAATTGGTAAGTTAAGTTTTATTAGTGCGCAGAGCGCTTTGTTAGCTTCTTTAGAAACAAGTATGGTCGGTGGCACAATGATAAAAAACTTAAAGGATACGGACCCAAACATTCTTGCAAGAGCTGTCGGGAAGAATGATGAGGAGAAACAAAATGTTATTTTTAGTAGTGGTGTGCCATGGACTTCAGAAGACAGGTCTGGAACAGCGATTGATGAACAACAAAGAAGTACAGCCGCAATTGAAGAGAGTGTTGTAAATGTTTTTAGACAAATATCTAACATACAAGGTAATGCTAATATTGCATCCGAAGTTTTCAGTCTACAACAACTATTAAGCACTTTAGGTGGCGATTTTGAAGAAGGTAGAATTGAACTGATAGCTAACACTATAAGAGGGATTGTTGATGATTTTAACAATGAATTTTTCGGTATAGTGAATCACATCTATGCTGACGAGGTGGGAGTTTCTACCGAAGACGTTATTAATGCTCTAGGGTTAGAGGGATATCAAAGTTTTTTTGACCCAGATGCTGTGCCCAATGAAAACCTTCTTTATAACTATTACCTATTAAGTAAAGCTATTGACAACAGAGATTTGATTGCCTACATACCACCTACAGGCTTTATAGTTGATGGTATTCAGATAAAAACCAGAGATAGAAATTTAACAGCATCTCAACAACAAGAAAATTTAAGAACAATAGGTAGAGGTTATCTTACCGATTCTAATTTTACAACCGTGGCCCCTCCATTAACTGGTACACAACCCACAACATCACCTGTGGCTATGCCTTCTTTTGGCTCTAACTTACAAAGAATAATCTTTGATAGTTTTGATGAAGATAGTAACTTAAACCATACTAATTATAGTAGATCGGCCTTAGCCAGCGGTGTTATAGGTGTAAATAACGAATTGAGAAACATAATAACAAACACATCTATTTTATCTTTACCTGTTGTGAGATCTCAAACAAAAACCCAACTTTTGCCAGATTTGAGTGAAGATTTTGAAGAAAACTTCCAAAATTCTATTTTTATGATTGAATATACAGCAGTTGGCGGCTCTAGCAGCTTTGATAAACCTAGTGATGTAAAACCTTGGAGAATAACTTTTCCAAGAAATGATGTCGATGGCGCTGGTAGTGTTTTTATTGTTGGTAATAATGAATATGCTTTTGCAAACGATGGGAATGCTCCCGAAGAATCTACAGCTGCACTGCCTATTGTTATAGATGCAGGCGCAGGTGAAAATAGAAATGCAAATGGTTTTGCGGCCGATGATGCTAGATATGTTCAATCACAAGTCTTAATTTTAGATTCTGGCTATTCTATTTCAAGAATTAAAAACTTGAAAAATCAACCATATGAGAAACCCTCACCCCCAAGATCTTTGCTTACTGAAAACAATGAGTTTTTTGTGCCAGGCTTTGAAAGCATTTCCATGTTAGATGGTCTTGACGCTGATACAAAAAAGAAGTTAAATACCTTAAAACAAGACTCATATGCTTATGTACAAACTCAAGATGCCTTTAGGAAAACACAAATAGGTTTTTCCGGCAATAATGAATTTGATTTAGATGGTGTTATTTATTCTACCTACATGCGGCCTGCATACTTTTTCTTGGGTTCTGTATTAGAATCATTGAGAATAGCCACTAATAGTGTAGTTAAGTTTTATTACAAACCATTTAGGAGCAGAGTAGATACCAAACCTTTTAGAATACAAATTCCAGACCAATCTGGTGGAGATTCGACAGCGGTTGCTATTATTGATAATCAAATAAGGGCAGTTGAGCAAAACATGGTCAATAATGGTTTTCCAGAAGGAATCCGTGAATTTCCCCTGTCTGAATACGGATACGAAGAGCCAACAGAAGCGAATCTGAATGAGGTTAGAGAGAGGTATAAACAATTCTGGAGAGATTGGAATGAAGGACTATCTGATTTTATTGTTAATGCATTGCGTGAGCAAGCCAGTTTGTATCTTCAAACTATAGTTCCTTCAGAGGGGATTGATGCTGCTCTTGCATTCATAGGGATAACAAGACAAGGAAACGTCCCGGCAGAAACGTATAAAACAACAGATGATTTTGTAAACCTCCTTTTAAATGAGAATGATGGCTCTTTTCGTGAAACATATATGCAAGACACAAGAGGGTTGCAGCCATACAAATTTGTCGTTAGGCAAGTCGAGGAATTGGGTAATAATCTTGTACTGCCAGCTGGTGTTTATTCTATTGTACCCGGCCAGACATCTTATACTGACCCCGAAAGTACGGATGAAGACGATAGAGGTATAATAGAACAAAGTTTTGTAAGTGGTTATAGAAGACAAACTGGTGGCGCGCCAGATTATAATAGTCTGAGTGTATCAGTACAGGGCATCAATACAGATTATGCTACAGGTATTGATGGAGGAAGACCACAAAAAGAACGTGACCAAGAGAGATTGTCTTTATTGCTACAACAAAAATCAGAGTTGAGTGTTATAGCTAAGCTACAAAACATAGAAGTCAAAAGCCCTTTTGAAATACCACTTAACATTCAAACAGTAGAACACTTACTGATGTCTGAAGGCAACGCTCCTACTCATAATATGTTGAAAAAGGTAATAGATGCAGTACAAGAAACAATGCCTAATCTAAGAATCTCCATGAGAACTAGTAACATTGACCCAAGTTATATTGAAATTTTTGCCTCTGCTGTTAATGAAGACGGCATCATTCAAGAAATAATGGATGAAATAGATGTTAATCGTGTAAACATAGAAGGCTCAGATAGGTCAGCGGATCTTTTAAGGAGTACTATTATCAGAGATGGCACAAGAGTGTTATCTAATAATGTTGCGGTTTTTAACTTTGGCACTGCTGATTCTTTAGTAGAGAATTTTTCTATGTCATCAAAAATTGACCCAATGGCCTTTACAACACAAATGACACCAGCTATCTTAGGTGGTGCGGTTATGAATGTGACTAACATTCTCAGAGAGGGTTTAGTAGGAAATAGAGATAGAGATAACATTCTTAGTGACATTAGAAGAATCTTGGAGACAAATGTTATTGGCGTGGAAGACTTTAAGACATTACAAATAGTAAATGATGAAGGAAAAGTTACTGATGATGGAATGAATAGATTACGGTCTATTTTAGCTGGTGAAGACAATCAACCAATTCTACAAAAAACCGCTATGACCTTAATAGAGGATTTAGCAACAGCTAATGTCTCCCTAAGAAATAAACTTTTGGCATTACAATCAGAGTATTTTAACGGATTAGATTACGCTGATGACTTATCTGTTGATGAGGAGGATGGTTTTGTTGGTGAAACCAAGGCAATACCTAATAGCAAATATGCCGGTAGTTTACTTGGGACTTTTCTAAGGAGTATAACTATTACCGTACATGGCACAGCGGGCTTTAATGTACATGACTATGTATACATCAAGGGTACTATGAGTGGGGTAGAAGGTTTATACATAATAAGTAATGTTAATGAAAGTGTGGCCATAGGGTCGTTTACAACAACCTTAGAGTGTAAATTAATAGAATATACAAACAACAATCAACAAACTAACCCCTTAGCATACAAAGGTGAAGCATCAATAAGGGCATTGGCAGAACAACAAAGAAAATTATCCGAAGATGGAGATAGTATTAATTTTTCTGATGTTGTAGCAGCATTGTCCGAAGCGAACAGCTCTAATTAGTATTAATAATTAATAGTATAGGAATTTTACTATTATTATTAAAATAATGTGTAAATGTAACTGAAAGGTATACTATGAAATATTGGGGCGCTGATGAAGAAAATGCCATTGCTTATTTTAATAGTGACATAAGTGTGCATGAAAAACACAAGGTTTATAAAGATACGATTTATCCAGCTTTTAAGAAGCTAATAGAAAACATTTACTACACCTATAATTTTAATAAAATCTTATCTGACTATCGGCACATTGAACACGAAGCATTGGCACATTTGTATGAAAAAATAAATAAGTTTGACCATACTAGTGGTAAAAAATCTTTTTCATACTTTGGTATGATTGTAAAAAATTGGTTAATACAACAAGCTAATTTGGCTAAACGACAAGTGTTTGTTGATAGTGAAAATGCAGATACCATTATCTATGATAAAAGTATGGAGGGTTATCAAGACGATAGTAAAGAGGAAGAAGATGTTGCTTTCATTGCTGTTGTTATAGACCATTTTGATGACTTGATGGTTGATGAAAGTATGAATAAGGATGATAGGGCGGTTTTAAATATTATCAATGAAATACTCAAAAACTATCACAAGCTAAATATTTATAATAAGAAACAGCTGTATATGTATGTTAGAGAGGCAACTGACCTTCCGAGCAGAAAGATAACAAAATCTATAAAGAAGATAAAAACAAGTTATGTGGTATTAAAAGATGACTTCATCAACTGATTACTCAAAACTATCTGATGAGCAAGTTGGAAGATTGTTTTTACAGGCTTTGCAAGTTTATGAAGATCAAATAAGTATCATGGATTTTCTTAGAAAAAAAGTTACAGAAGTTAGAAATGACATACACGATTTAGAAAAAGAACTAGCCAAAAGAAATGTAGAAATAAAAAATTTGGAAAAAGAAAATGAATAATGCACCATCAATAGAAAAAATGTTTTCAAGCGGTAGTTTTGAAGAAGACCTATATGGAAACGCTTTAGGATGGAAGACACCAGAGTTATTCATAATAAGTCGCGCTATAGTAATAAGTGTAAAACTAAGTCCAGAAGTTAGTGATGCCGCGGCGTCAACATTCCCACAATTTTCGATTAACGCTAGGGTTATAGGCGAAGATAGCTCATCTACAACGCCGGAAAATGAAATTCCTAGATGGTTTTATCCACTTATGCCTAATGCTATTTTTGCTGTGCCTGAAATAGGGGAGCAAATTTTAATAATAAGAGAAACAACAAAACTAAATTCAAGAGGTTATTGGATAGGTAGAATAAATGATACAGATAATGTTAGTTTAAAATTAGCCAATAATCATAGTGTAATGACCAATCCCAGCCCAACAGCAAGATATGGGATGCCTTTTGATGTACAGAAAGTAAACTCCAGATCCGAGCAACCATCTGCAGCTAACGGGTCAAAAATGATACAAATACCTGCTAGTTTAGGTGATGTAGTTGTGCAAGGAAGAAATGGAAGTTTTTTAAGAAACTCATATAATCCACTTTATAATCAAAAGCCAGGCGTTTTAGAAATGGGGATTTTAGAGTCCAGAGTTTATAGACCCTCTGGTTTGCCCACTCTTGGATCTACAAAAACAAAAACTGTACATCTTGCTGATACTATACCTATTGACATAAGCAATTCATTAGAAAAAGAGTCAATAGATGTTGAATCTGGTGATAAAAGAAATTTTATTCTAAACATAAGTGATGAAACATACAACTTTTCAAGAGCTATTGATGCTGAAGCAAAAATGCATCGTTTAGTGTTAGGAGAAAAGTTAAATAAGTATTTTGAAGACCAAAATTTTGTAATTCAAGGTCTTATTAATGTCTCAAAATCATTGGTATCAACAATAGATGATTTATTTAATTCTTATGTTGACCATGAGCACGCCTTACCAGAAATAAACATTGACATACCAGATAAGGAAGTGCTTGATAAACAAGTAATAAATAGAGGCGTAAAACTTGTGCCTCAGCCTTCAAAAAGGGTTTTCGTCCCAGCGTCTAGAGTAAGAGTGCCCGGCAGCGGCGATGTTTATGAAACAGTTACAGAAACCCCAGCAAACAGCCCTCCTGTTAAGACTCGCAAATTAGTGGCAAAAGGAACGCCAGGCGCTACAGTAACTATACCCTCAAAGTTTATTACTGTTCCGACACCACCGAAGTCTGTAAATTTGGGTTATAGAACAGTTGTAAAAAGAAGAAGAATAAAGTTTGATGACATAAGTGTTGGAGGAAAAGATAATCCACGATTTACTGTACCAATAGAAACAGATGAAAGAACAGAAAAAGTGCAACAAGATGTCAACAATATTCTTGATAGATTTGACAGAACAAAACAGCAGTTTACTGCTCTTCTAACTCAACTTGAGAGCAATCTAAGCAAAAGACACTTTATAAACTAAGAGAAAGTTAATGGGCGTTAATTTAAAATTTCCTTTGAGGTCTTATCGTAAAGGCTTTTTTGAAATGAATAACACAACAATAGATGCAGTTAAGGAAGACATAAAAATACTTCTAATGACCAAAAAAGGCGAAAGAGTTGTAAACCCAACTATTGGTACTAACATTCCTATTCTATTGGGTGAACTTTTTGAGCCCATAGAAAAAAGAGAAATGGAAGCAAGAATAGGTGCAGAAATAAGGTCTGCATTAGAGACATGGATGCCCTATGTTACAATGGATGAAATTGAAGTTTTTAGCGCGGAAGATGCACCGTATGGCACAAACATAAATGAAAATGATATTTTAGTAAGGATGGCCTACACATTGCAAGATGCTGGAGGTATTAGAGATTCTATTCAGTTATCATTTCAAAATGCACCGACATAGAGAGTATAAATGAATTATCAATCAACAAGACAAGGCACAAAACAGATTGCCGATGTCAATTATTTATCAAAAGATTTTGATTCAATAAAATCAGATTTGATAGATTATCTAAGAAGATATTTTCCAGATGACTATCAAGACTTCAATGAAGCATCAGGCGGTATGGCTATTATAGAGTTGTTGGCCTATCTTGGCGATGCTATGTCATTCTATATTGACAGACAGGTAAATGAGGGCTTTATAGAAAGAGCTATTGAAGAGAAAAACATTTTTTCTTTGGCTCAAAACTTGGGATACAAACCAAAGTTTTCAAGACCAGCAGTTGTTAATCTATCACTTAGTGCTATTTTTGATAATACTACTTCGGCTGATTCAATGTTTACATTAAAGAAGGGCACTAAGGTTGTTACTAACTTTGAGCCTTCGGTACAATTTGAAACCTTAGTAGATGCAGATTTTTCAAGGCCAGAAAACAGAATGGTGGAAAGAATCAACTCCTCACAAACAAGAGTTTCCATAACAAGTGTTTCTGCTATTGCTGGCTCAACTAGAACATTCTCCTATAAAGCATCAAATGCCGTACCTTTTTTGAAACTGACATTGCCTGATAATAACATAACAGAAGTTGTCTCTATTACATCTTCCGATGGTAAAGAATATTTTCAAGTTGATAATTTGGCTCAAGGAAGTGTTTTTACGGGAGAAATTAATAGCACATCATCAAGCTCGGATTCTCAATACATTTTACAATACAAGAAGATACCTTATAGATATACAACCGAAGTCAGTGCTGACGGCACAACTTCTATTGTATTTGGCTCTGGTACTACCGATCTGGAAGACTCTGAGATAATACCTAACCCCGAAGACTATGTATTGCCACCAAGTCTTAGAGGTGCACCATCGGGTTTTGCACCAGCTGTGGTTGATTCGTCAAACTTTTTAAAAACCAAAGGTTTAGGTTTTGCACCAAGAGATGTGAATATTGACATAAAATACAGGTATGGTGGTGGTAATCAAACTAATGTTGGCCCAAGGACACTAAAGACATTCTCATCAAGAATAGTTTCTTTTAATAATTCTAATTTTCTTTCAGTATCGTCCAGCGTAGCTAATAGTATTCTATCAACACTTTCTGTAGAAAACGTACAACAAGCCACTGGTGGAAGTAATAGAGAAAGTAGGACCGCTATAAAACAAAATGCATTACAATATTTTAACTCTCAAAATAGAGCGGTCACACTACAAGACTATCAAGTTAGGGTGTTGTCTATGCCAACAGAGTTTGGGTCTGTGTTTAGGAGTTATGCCCGTAAAGACCCAGCAAATGCGTTGGGTGTAGAGTTGATAACTATAGCAAGGAATGCAAATGGCTTTTTAATACCCCCAACAGGTGTCTTAAAAAATAACATAGAAACATACATACAAAAATTCAAGTCGTTTTCTGACACTATAAAACTAACAGATGGTAAGGTGTGTAATATAGGTGTTGACTTTACTATTTTACCTATGCCTGATGCCAATGCTAATGACGCTCTTGTCGAGTGTTTTATCTTGCTTAGAAGATTATTTATTGCAGAAAACACAAACTTTGGTTCTACTCTAATAGTGCCTAACTATCTGGCAAGACTACAAGCATTAGAAAAAGTAAGGTCGGTTGTAGACTTTAAGTTTACAAACATAAACACAAATCAAGACAACAGAACTTATTCCGCTTATGATTTTGACATTAAGGCAAATACTAAAAATGGTGTTTTGTGTTTTCCAGAAGATGTTTGTTGGGAGCTAAAATATCCAAACTTTGACATAGTAGGGAGAACAACATAATGTCTATTGCCAGAGCTTATGCCGATAAAGATACTTGGATAACAGAACAATCTGTTACTTCTAACTTTGGTGAAACACCTATCTTAGAAGTGTGGAATAAGTTTAATGATGTAACTCAAAGAAAAGAGTTTGCAAGAATACTCATGCGTTTCTCTCTGTCATCATTGAGTGCTGACATTGTGAATACTGGAAGATTGCCAGACCCAAGAACAAATACAACTGTTTCAGCCTTTATCAACATAAAGAATGTAAAACATAGCGAGCAACAGGCTGTAAACTTTGACTTGATGGCTGTGCCTCTTACTACTGGATGGATGGAAGGTAGAGGTCTTGATAATGACAACTTTACAAACACTGGTTTTGCGAATGCTATTAGTGCTACAAACACAATGCCATGGAATTTCAATCAAGGTCAAACTGGAGCTGGCACTTACATAGGTGCAGCTAGTAGAGTTTATGACTCCAATAGTGCTACTCAGTTTTTTGAAAGTGGTGAAGAAGATTTACGAATGGATGTTACCGACTACTTCAAAGCGTATTTAGACTACTCAACAGGGACATCTATTGCTGATGGAGGAAGTGCTGATTATGGTTTTCTTATTCGTATGACCGATAAGTATGAAGCAAAAGATTCAGCAGAGGCTCTAGCGGCAGGGTCTATCTCTTCTATTTCTGCGACGAGTTTTTACACCAAAAAGTTTTATAGTAGAGAAACAAACACTCGTAAGAGGCCATACTTTGAGTTGGTGTGGGAAGGAGCCATCAAAGATAATAGGGATAATATAAAGTTTTCTAAAACTGCCGACCTATTCTATTATAGTCTTATTGATGGAGAGTTGACAGACCTAAATGGCACAGGCCCATTTCCTGGCCATGTCACCCTTAGCGCTAATGGTGTAGGTATGTTGACAGATGCTGCATCTGGAATGGCACTTACAGCGTCAAGATTTTCCAAAGGTATCTATAAGGTTAACATAGGCACAGCAACAAATGCCGATGGTTATCTAAACCTAACAGGTATAAACTTGGGACTATCATCATCAACATCATTTACTGATAGTTGGACAGTAACAACTGCCGGTGAATATAGGACAGACTCATTCTCATTTCAATGTCTACTACCCACTTCTGGTTATGGAAACTATGTTACCTCTAACCATGTTGTAACAATGCCTAATCTAAATGACCAGTATGACCCAACAACCAAGGCAAGAATAAGAGTGTTTGTAAAGAATAAACAAACTCAATGGCAAACACTAACTGGCACAACAACAGCGATGAATACAGCTATTATAAGAGATGGAACATTTGAGGTAAGAGAAGTTGAAACAAATGATGTAGAAATACCAGAGCAATCATTGTCGTATGATGCAGATGGAAACTTTTTTGACTTGGATAATAGACTATTGTATGAAGGTATTAGATATAAGATTGTGCTAAAGCTAAATGTAAGAGGAGAAAGTATTGTTTATGACTTTCCAGAAAAGTGGCAATTTGCATGTGGTGACATTTACGACATTGATTATGCAGGGGGTTACTAACAATGGCTGACGGCTTTACATTTGATAGTTTAGTATCGTCACTATCTGGTTTAGGTACTGCCAGTGGCAACCTTATAGATTTGTCTATAACAGGTGCCAAATCCCGTGTGTTACCTTTGGTTGACTATGATGACTATTCACAACACATTTTCTTTGGAAACGCCTTAAGGAGGTTTCTGACCTGTAGAAAGGAAATCATAGATAAGTATCCTATTGGGTTATCCGGCCTTTCTGCCTCTGATGTTTTGTTGGATGCTAATGTAGGCCCTAAAGCTATCTTTGAGGTTGATAAGTTTAGAAAAGAAGCCGATGGTTTCACTACTTACATTTTAGATAGACTAGGTGTAACAGGCTCATCTTCTGGCAACACAAACGCTAACCCAAATAATACTGTTATTGCTGTAAATGAGAATGGAGAAAATGTCCCTCTTATTGCCGTTTATAGAAACACACTCAATAGTATTACTGGTAGTCAAACGGGCATGATAGAATCTTTATCTGCACGAGCGGTATTGTATGAAGAAGAAGAAACCAATGTTATTGATAAGACTGCTGGAACAGGCACAGAAATAATAGGCACATCAACTGGTGCTTTTAGGTCTGAAATACATTACCCAGCCACAGCATCAGAAACTATAACAAGGGCTGAAAAGTTAGAAAACCTTTTACCCGAAGCTCTATTTGCTGGTGATGACCAAGATGTATTGGCAAGGCTGTTAGCTGGGTTTGGTGATGAGTTAGATGAGATAAAAGCTTTTGCTAACCAAATACCCTATGCAAAACACATTGACTACGGAAACACTAACAGAGTGCCTAACAAGTTTATTCCTACTTTTCTTAGGCAGTTTGGTGTAAATGTTTTTGAAAATGCAAGACGCAGTAGTTTTGAAAAAAGTCTGGTAAACTCAAGTAGTGGTGGCTATACCACACAATCCGTAAACTATGAAATATGGAATCGTATTCTAAATAATGTAATGCACCTTTTGAAGACAAAGGGCACAAGAGAGACATTAGAAGCGATAGGTAGAATTTATGGTGTTGACTCAAACTTCCTCAAAACAAATGAATACTCTGTTTTTTATAGACCAACCGAAGTTAGAGAAATAGAAGAAGTTGATACACCTGTATTGTTTGCAACTGGCTCTACTTATGTACAAACCACTGCAGCAGCAACGGGATCTGCAAGAGTGTTTGACATACCAGCAAATAATAACTTTACTATAGAAATGAGGGTTTCAGCAACGGGTGCTAATCTTTCATCATCTGGTTATACCTTATTGGTGCACCCATTATATAGCATAGAGATGAATGCTAGTGGTCAAGTTGCCTTCAAGTCAACCGTAACTGGCTCACTATCTGCACAGACAGACCTTACATCTCTATCTAGTTTTGTTAGAGGTAGTGGAAGTGCAGACAACTTTCTAAATGTCGCTGTGAGTAGGTCTGGCGATACACTAAGTGTATATGCCATGGCTCTGTCCGCATCACCTACAGGTGGTAACGATATTGTTATAATGGATAAGGCAATAACATCTAACGATGGTGGTGGTAGTGCCATCTCAAAAGCAAACTTTGACTCAAGTGGTGGTGTTGGTGCAGCAATGTCTATTGGTGGAGCAAGTTATTCTCAATTCCCATCTTATTTTCCTGGCAGTGGGTCAACAAGATTTATTGGATACATACATCAAGTAAGAAGGTGGAACGTTGCCCTAAAAGATGAAGACATAAAACAACATACAAGAAACTTTGAGTCTGTTTCTTTCCAATCATCTACTGGTGTAGACATTGTAAATTCAGTAGACAATAAGGCAACCTATGGTAGTTTATCAGCACACTATAAACTAAAAGAGAATATGGTGCTCACTGGTGACTTCAACTTTATAGTTGACTCAACAACAGCATCAAACACTGCTATACCAGTTGGTTTTGAAGCAATACCAGACAAGAAAAGATATCGTGTATTCCAAAACATGAAAAAGATAAACAGGTATTATCCTGTTGGTTTTTCTGCAGATAACGATAGAATAAGACAAGATGACCCCTCTGATGCAATAAGAGATACTGGTTACATTAGTTTTAGTATGAATCCAATGAATGCTGTAAACAGAGGTATCAAAAACTATGTCCATAATGTTTCACCAGCAGAATTACTTGGTGATGCAGAAGACTTGTTTGCTAAAACCTATGAAGGTGCTTTCAAAGAAGAATGGCACAACATAACATCACAATGGGGTCTTGCTCCAGAGCCTAGTCTAACTGGTGATGCTCTGATAAACGAAGTAATAAAGAGTGGTGGTAGTGTGTTAGGGACAGGTATTTCGGGCACTAGTGGAAACACATCTAGTTTGGTTGACCTAAACACCTTTATCAAAGCCATGGGCAACTTCAATGATACCTTTGGTGGTTTGTTTCCGTTTGTGCAACAATTTTTACCAGCAAAAACTAGTATTATTGGACAGGGTGTATACATAGAAAGTCCAATGTTTGAGCGTAGTAAGATGAGAAGGCAGTTTGGTCTAAGAGAATCATCTTCTACTGGTTATGTAGGCGCACCTACAACTAGTGGAAACTTAGGCCACATTTCTGATGATGAAGGCAGAGAGTCATTTAATCAAACACCATCTGTTGTTGAGTTATCTGTTACGGGATTTACAATAAACAATCACCATAACTCTGGTAATGTATCAACTGTTGGTAGTAATAGTGCAAACGATGCTACACTTATTGCTTCAGCAGCTTCTACTGCAACATTTCAAGGGTTTCAATACAGAGATGGTGTGCAAGACTTTTTTGATTCAACAGTAACGGCAACAAGAGTGTTACCAAATGTAAGTGTTGAAAGCTCAACAAATGCCCCAAGATTTTCTTCTACGAGGGTTGGTAGGATATTGCCTATTCGGGTAAAACCTGCTGCTGGTGCAGTATCGGTTGTTGATGTTACTTTAGATAAAGTTTTGATTTCACCAACTGCCACACCAATATCGAGCAATGTGTTATCTATAATAAAGGGTAGTGTAAGACTACTAACAAAAGGTAGGTCATTCAAAACAGACCAACCAAGTTTGAGGTTTGAGTTTCCAACATCTGCTGACGGCACAAACTTGTTTGAAGCTACAGTAGGAAACATCTCTCAAGGTAAGGGTCGTTTGATAAAAGATAAAGACTCTAACTTTACAACCACATTAGAAACACCAGAGGTAGAGTTTGAATTACAGTTAGCAGATGTTGTAAGGTCTTTGACCGCCATAAACACAAATAGGTCAGTTGACCAAAATATGGTCAATGATACAGTTTCTGGCTCTTTGGGTATAGTGCCTATAAGAATAATAAACCTCTTTAACAACGATACACAAATAGTAAGAGTTGCTATTAATAGTGACTCTACGAAAGATGAAAACTTCATCAGAGAAATAGAAAATCAAGGTGGAGAAAAAGTTACTTCATAAGGAGTTGATAAAATGAGTTACGATTACAAGTTTATTTCAAGCCTAAAACAACTTAGCCAAGAAAAGATTGATGAGCTTGAAAAGGTTTTGATAGAGAATGCAAAAGACACTAAGAAGGCATTTGAGGTTGGTACTTATGCTGGCTATGTTAGTCTTTTGTTAGCTGGCCATACTGGCTCACTTACAACAGTTGACTACGACCAGTTTGTAAGTCCAAACATTGATGACCATAAGAAACTAAACTCTATGCACTTCATTGATAGATATACAGGCTCAGATTTGGTAGAGTTATTTGATAAACACTTTGATAACTCTTATGACCTACTTTACATACAAAGAGATATTGACGCATACATCATTGTTGATAGAGCCAAAAAAGTAATAACAAAAGAGGTGGTTGTTATTTCTTATGAAGATGATACCTTTAAGATAGAAAAAATAAAGCCTGTTAAAAAAATAACCAAAAAAACAACGAAGACACCCAAAGCAACGACTACTACTGAAACAGCGGCGGTCTAAACTTATTTCGGTGTTATATTTATTTTGACCAAAACTTGTATTAATATAAAATAAAAAGGAAATTATTATGGCCTTTCTTGATTCCACAACCGCCGTCATAGATGCTATTCTCACCAGAAAGGGTAGAGAGTTGTTAGCTAAGAATGATGGGTCTTTTCAGATTACTAAATTTGCTTTTGGTGATGACGAGATAAACTATCAACTTTATGATGCCACAAAAGCAACAGACCAAGATTCAGACATACTCAATCTTCCTGTTTTGGAGCCTGTTTCTAATGAAAATGTAGCATTACTTTATAGGTTAGTTACATTGCCAGAAGGCACATTGAAAATCTCAACTCTAAAAGTAACACCTACGACTGGCACAGTAGATTACGGGGATGACTTACAAGTTACTGTAGTAACAGAAAATGGTACTGACTCCCAAGGATATGCCGCTACATCAAGAGACTTAGACATTGCTCGTTTAGAAAATACTACTGCCATACCCGATGATAATGGTGTCGGCACCTTTACTATCAAAACAGGAGCAAACGCTGGTGGTAAGGATGGTAGCACTATTATTGATATCACTGGTATCAATACGGGAGCAAGAAAAGAAGTAACCATTAATGTTAGTGCCTCTGGCGCTATTACTTAGGGAATAAAAAATGTCTTTAACAGAATTTGATTTGGATAGAGATGTTACAACTGCTGGTGTTGTATCAAAAACAAACTATCAAATAACATCAGCTACAGCTGCTAGTGAAAGAAGTCTAAACTCATTTGTTGCAGAGTCAACATCAACTGGTTTTTTGGTTAATGCAAAAGGTACAATAACAAGCACTCCTCTTTCATCGGCTTTTAGAGCTATATCTAATTATTACTTCTCATCATCAGCTGCGAATGTTGTGCCTGTAGCACAAAACAATGTTTCTACTACTGGTATTGTGAGAGTGATAACGGTTGGCAGAACAACAACGGATGATGCTATTCTATCTGGTAGTGTTACTGCTAAGTTTAGTTTTGGTACAGTTGGTGACCGTATTATTATTGACCAACCAGAGCAGTCTATTTCTGGTAGTATTGGTAGAAAGGGTGACTTGGTAGAGAAGTCTGAGCCTACAAATATTGTTGGTACTGTTTTTTACGATACAGGTACTATGGTGTTTCATGGTGGTGATAGCACACGCAACACAAACTTTCTAATAGACTCTTCTTCTGGTTTTGTCTTTGGCACAGGTGCAACTGCTGGTACGGTGGCTGTTAATGAGGTTAGTTTTGTAAGTCTAAACCTAATAAAAAGAAGTCTTTTCTTTACAAGAGCTTTCAACAAAGAGTTTAACTACACTAATAATCCAACAGCTATTCAAGATGCGGCGTTAGGCACACTATCATCAAACCTAACTGGCCACCCAACATCTTTTATTACCACTGTTGGTCTTTATAATGGAGACAATGAGCTTATGGCTGTGGCAAAGGTTTCGCCGCCAGTAAAGAAGGACTTTAGCACAGAGAAAACATTTTCTATTAGACTTCAATACTAAAAGATGCCATGTATAAAGCATTCAATGAAAATGAAATACAGCCGTTTCCATCAAACGAGAAAACGTCTATCTCTATTAGTGAGGATAGCCCATGTGCCTCTCATGTACATGTATTTACAGGAATACGCTCATTAGGTAAAATAACTTTTTTTGACTTTGGTGATAATCCAGCATTCAATACTGCAAGAAACAAAGAGATACAGTATAGTTGGACTTTTGATAATGTTGTGTTGCCTGGCCAAACATCTCTTACTGCTCGGTTGGTAGATGGCTCTTTTATTAGTAGTGCTGACCAACGATTTGTGAGCGCTACTAATCCTAACTCTGTAGAATCACATCAAGACATCTTTCGTTTTGACCAAGGTTATCTTTACAGAAATGATATTGATTTACTTGAAGGCGCACAATCAACATCAGCATTAGAGAGTTCTGCATCTGCTGGATACAATACTTCTGTAACAAGACAAATAAACATAAGAAAAGATTTGTTTAGATCCTCTGTTGATGAAAGTAGTTTTCGTTTAGAGCTAAATAACTCTAACACAAGTATAACTGCAGCTATTGACGGAGCATCATCTAATGTAGGATACACATCAATAGCCTCTGGTATCTTCGGGCCAGAGACACCGAATGTTTCTGGTTATGCCACAGCCCTTGATATAAAAAACCCGTTTGGTGGAGTTGAAGGTACATCTAAAAAGTCATTTTTTGGTGTGGGTGTTTCCAGCGCGCTGGGTAATGTTTTTGATGTTAGGAACGGTCAAGGATATACTGCAGGAAATAACTTAGATACAATAAAAAATGCTTGTACTATAGAGGCCATTATTAGGCCTTATAGGACAAACTCTACAATATACTTTAGAAGATTAGCCAGTAGTCAAACAGAGTTGACCAAAAACAACTTTATGAAGTTAGAGTTGACTCAATCACCCGATGGACGATTTCCAGCGTTTAGATTTTCTATTAGAAGTGCAACTGCTGCCGACCAGTTTGTAGCAGATTTTGCACAAGAGAATGTCCAAACATCTGGCTTATTTATACCAAATGATGTGGGTATAAACATTTTTGATGGGTCTTTCCATCACATAGTCGTTACATGGGATGTTTTAGAAGTAAATGATAACACCTCTGCTCCAAGACAAGCCCCCGAAAGAGGCGCTGGTATTGTAATGGGGTATATAAATGGATTCAAATTACAAAATAAAGAGCAGGTCTTTCCAAGACTTGCTGGGTCTGATGGATCTGGTGGGCCAACCGTACAATCAAATATGGTTGAGAATAGAATACCAATAAAAACAACACCATTACATGCGGCCAGTGTTGTAGATCCTGGCCCTTCTGGTAATAATGTATACATAGGAGCGTCAAACTTTAACAGAAATGATGGTGATAGAAAAGGTGATTATGGTGAGTTAGCCTCAGCATTTGATGCTAGACTTGATGGTTTGTATGATGGACAAATACAACACCTAAGAATATGGAATCAGAGGTTGGTTGACGGAACAACTGGCTTCAATACAAATGTAAATCAGTTGATAACAACCGCCCCATCAAACACATTTTCTGGTAGTGGGGCTTTAGCTCTTAGTTTTACTAACTTTAAACACTCCACACTTACCAGTACATCAGCTGCACAAATAGCTTCTTGGTGGTATTTCAACACCTTGAATAGTATAACTGCTGCAGATATTGCGGGTGGTCTTACTGGTGGCGACTACAATCAAGAAGTACTTGGCGATCTTGGAAACTTATCTTCCAACACAGGCACAACGGTTGGTAATGCTTGTACTAAACTATATGATGCAAGAGACATAACATTGGGAGTAAGTGGAAACACTGTAACAGATGTCCAAATGGTTGACGTACCAAGAAACTTGTTATACATAGACCAACCAACAACAATAAGACCAATAAACAATAGACTAGCTCAAGGAAGGTTGGTAAGAAATGCTGTTGACGGCACTTCACACAGAGTTGGTCTTGTATTTTATGACTTAGGTTTAGCAACAATGGATGGTGATGACCCAAATGTAAGAATGCAGTATACTTACCCAGCCTCCGGTACTACAGGAGATTTTGGTTTTTCTGTAACAGGCCACAACAATACATCTATAAACCTTGAGAGAATGGTGTTTAGCTCAAATACTTTCAGAGGTCGTTTGATGTTAGATGCAACGGCTTCTGGTGATGAAATGAATTTTGCAGGTAATGCCACTGGATACAATGATGATAATGGCGAGCCAGTATTTGATGTGCCGACAACATACATAACAACCGTAGGTCTATATAACCACCAGAATGATTTGTTGGCTATTGCTAAACTGGCACAACCTGTGAAGAAGGATGATACAATAAATCTAACGACACAAGTAAAACTTGACTTTTAGGAATAAGAAATGCACTTAGAGTTAGAACAACAATTTTTGAATGGGTCACTAACTGGAGGGCCAAGAACTCCTGTCGCTGTGCATCCAATGATAGAAAATGCTTATGTGTCTGTTTTGCCAATGGATCAGTTTATAAACAATTGGGAAACAACTAATGTTAAAACTATCAGTGGCATGAATAATGCAACACCTGGCAGTAGTGACCACATTTTTGGTCACGATAATGCTTTATCAGCTTTTACTGCAAGTGTAACAGGCTCATCATCATCTTTATTCTTTGTTGTTGGTAGTTTGTTGAAACAAAGAGGTTTCATGGACACACTAACAGGCACCACAACCGCTGCGCTGTCCTCTCAAACGGATGCTAGAGACATTGGCGCCTTTACCATAAGGAAACGCTTGTATGACCTTTGCATAGAGCCAGGCACTCTTACGGCCACTGTAACGGGAAGTACCTTTGGTGCAGAAGATATGGCCGGAGACTACATAGACTCTGGTTCCGGTGCATTTGTTAGAAAGTCAGACAATGTTTCTATTGGTGTTTCTTTACCCGATGATGGAATGTTTGTAGTTACTGCATCAAACTTGAGAGAAGTTGCAACATCTATAACTTCGGTAAAATATAGGACAAAAGTTTTAAACACCACCGTGAATGTTTTCTGTAAATGTGCACCGAGTGATATGAATCATACATTTAACCCAACCATCTACATGCAAAACTCAATAAGTAGTGATACTGTAGCTGCGGGAGAAATAAGACAATCATACAACAACATTCTTATACACTCAACCATAACAGCAAACACAAATCAAGCAAAGATACTATCAGACTTAGTTTCGTCTGCCACAGATTTTTCACCATACATTACATCTGTGGGATTATATAACGACAACTATGATTTACTAGCTGTTGCTAAGCTAACTAAACCAATGAAAAAACCAACTGATTTACCACTAACATTTAAGGTAAGTATAGATGTTTAAAATAATAAGAGCAGCTGCCTCTGGCTTCTACCAATCAATAGATGCAAGACTTATTGCAGACCCAGAAACTTTGGATTTGTTGGATAGTCCTACAAGAAACATACCTAATGTTGAGCAAACGGGCCTCAATGCAGACGGGCACCTAACAGGGTCTGCACAATGTTTAGAGTTTGATGGTGTGGATGATTTTGTTTTTCTACCAACTGTAGAGGGTCTTGGTACAGAAATACTTTTGGATAATATAGGTAAAAATGCTCCATCACATGGCTCAACGGCCAATAACATTGCCTTTGAGGCGTGGATAAAAATAGATGCTGCACTTACAGCGAATAGTGAAAACAGTGAAGTTTATGAAGTAACAATACAAAGAAATACCGTATCATCTACAACGGGTTTTGATGGTGTCTATGTAGTTAGGACAATAAACACAGCTTCCGCTTTTGATTCTGATGTTGCAACAAAACAAGGGACATCATCGGCACAATTTCTAAACTTTATGTTTGCCACTGGCGGAGACTTTGCGTATTCAGTTACTTCTGCATGTAACATACCTTTTGATACTTGGACACATATTTGGTGTGAGCATACAGTATCAGGCGCAGACCAAAACCCTTTCTTTACACCTTCACCAAAACACGTTTTCAAAATATACATCAACGGAGATTTGAATAAATATCAAACTGGTGATGATTGTATGGATCTTGCTAAAGATACAGACCCTTATCCAACAACTGCAAATGCCTTGACTTTTGGTTTTGATAGATCCATAAGTTTTGACGGCAAGATTGATGAAATGAGATTGTGGTTAAATTCTGGCACTACAGACTCAATTAAGGGTATCGGTAGTAGAGATAACATTGGTCTTATACCAGAGCAGTTTAGTAGTCAAACAGAAACTATAGATGTACAAAATCAGTTTGCTCCTAGTGCTGAGTATTTAGCTGCTTGGTGGAGGTTTGAGACAATATCTGCTACTGACTTATTTGCAAACGTAGCTGATAGTATTACAGATACATCAGAGTATCAACACAATGGCACACCCCAAAACTTTGTTGGGTCAGTTGACTTCTCAGAGGAAAGAACTATTGTGCAGGGTGACTTAATAACGGCCAACTCTGCTGATGTGCATTTCTTCTCACTAAGTGGTGGAGTGTATGACCACGGAGGTTTGTTGGTCATAAATGACGAACAAGATGAGTTGTTGGTTGAAGAGGCAGTAGAAAACTTAGTAACTTCTGGTAGTGTATTTTGGACAGCTCAAGGTAGTGCAAGTGTTGCTTTAGATGAACTAAACATTTTTTATGGCTCATCAGCTTATACTATTAATACTGCACAGGCAGGTGAGGGAGCTTTGTATGTTATAGACTATAGTCACCTATTGTTTGACAGAAATGACTATACATTATCATTGAGAGGATTGCTTACCTCTGGATCATCTTCTGCAAGAGTGACTTTTACTTTAGGTGATTATGGAAACTCTGCTGCAACTACTGCTGTTTTTGATACAACCGATTGGACACCTATTGTTTTAAGAAATAGTGTTTGTGCAAATGTTGATGAATCAACAATAACTGGTAGTGTAAGAGTAGAACAGTTACACAATGGAGGCACTGATAATGGGTCTCTATTTAGAATTGATGGACTAATGTTGCAAGAGGGTGATTATTATTCAACTTTTGTTGGGCCAGACCAAATTAGAAAAGGTGGTCAATTATCTTGGAATACGGTAGACTAAAATGCAAACAGAAAATGTAACTATAGAACATTCATTAGAGTTTAAAAGCAATAAGGGCAACTTTGATAAACAACCCGTTTTCTTTTTGGGTCAAGACCAAGGACTAACAGGCAATAGGTTTATTTCTGTATATAGAATAAGAAGGTCTACTGAAGAAGATGCAAGTATCACTGCTGTTGGGTCTGATAATGCTGCATTAGTTGGTATAACAATAGGGTCTGATAATGGTATAACATCAGTAACAGGTACAACTAGACTAAGGTCTCAAAGTCTTACATCTGGTGATAGGGGCCTGAGCGCTGATTGGGGTTTACCTGCAGGTGGCTCGGCCAATCTTACAAACCTATCAACAACATCAACAGAGTATAGATATCCTTATCAAATAAGTTTCACTAAAACAGGAAACAAGGCCGATGTTGTTTTATTTGATACAACATCAGATAGTTATAGTCGTGCGACTACCATAGAAAACGTACCAGACTTAGGCAACCTTACTATCTTAGGTACAGGCATAAGACCAAAAGGTAGAAGTATAGTAGGTGATACAACTCCAAATGGAAAAGTTGGTAAGGCAGAAGTGCTCACCTATCTTTATAACAAGATGGAACAACAGCAAGTATGGACAGCCAGTGGTCTTACAGGTGTTTTTGATACTTCATACAATGGTTTGTCTGCCTCATTAGAGGGAAAGGCTGCTGGTCATGGTTTAACAAGTGTAGAGCCAGGCGGTTCTGGTAGTGGTACTGTTACAGGTTGGACTGTTGGGCCTATTGAGGGTGGCTTTAGATTGGATAATGGTGGATACATAAAGTCTCGTATAAGTAATTTGTTTAATGCCAGAAACCATGTTACAACTGGTATGACCATGATGACTTATGTAAGACTTCACTCAACAGCAACATCTCAATCAGTTATGCACATAGGGGAAGGTAGTACTACTGCATTTGAAGTAAAGTTTGAAAATGGAAACTTAGTTTTTACTAATGGCCATTCATCTATTTCTGCAGGGTCTATAACTTCTACATCTAATAACATGGCTGGTGGAAGAACATTTCATCTAAATAGATGGTATCACATTGCTGCAAAGATAACAGCCACAGGTGCATCTTCTGGTATGTCTTTATATGTAAATGGCGAGAAGTCAGTACTGGCACGCGCTGATGTTACTGATAGTGTTAGTGCAACTGTCTCTGGAGGTAGTTTTCAAAATGCTCTTGCTACTTCTGCTAATCTAATAGCTATGGAGTCACCAACTAATCCAAATCTTAAAATAGGATCTGATAGTAATGATCTAGGTGCTAGAGTAGCACATGATGTAGCTCTTACTAGAATCTTTACTAGACCTTTAACTGACTCAGAAGTATTTTCTAATCATATAGCTACTATACCTAGTAATACTGTTATTAATAAGATTATAACAGGCTAGTATAATTATAATACTTATTACTATTTTTTATATAGTACTTATTATATAATGCTTTTCTTTTTTATTTTTGATAGGCTAGGCTAGGCAGTTATTATTAACAAAAAGTGCCAGAGAATTAAACTATGAATTTTCAAATTGATAAAAAAAATACTTTGGAAGACTTTAGAGAGTTTGTAAAAAGGTTTGATACTAAACATAGTAATTATAAACCCAAACATTCTAAACGATTAGATACACCAACACCATATTTCATTCTGGATAGGATAAGGTCTCTGTATGCTTGGGTGTTAGAAAACTCTTTATTAGAGCTAAGAAGACACTACATACACGATGATAAGGGTTTCAAAAAAGCCAGAGGGATGATGGATAACTACATCACCAATAAAATAAGAATGGCAAAAGATGGTCACCTCTATGTGAAGGTGAAAGACATAGAGTTTAATGGTGATTTGGAGCAATACAAAGATTACATCATAAACAACAGAACTAAACTTTTTTCTTTGATGAGAATGATAGTGGATGAAATGAATGATGTTTTTAGCGGCGAAGAAGAGGTTGATAATAATAAAGTCATACTAGTAGATGTTTCTGAAAGTAAGATAGAGCCATCACCTACTTATACAGAGTGGCTCAAAACTGTAGATAAACACAAGAAACTATTAGAAGAAATTGACTTATAGTAAAAGTAGATAAATATTTATAGAGTGGTTTACAAGAAAAAAACAAAATGTGGAAGAGAGAATGAAAATAGGCATTTCAAATTTAATAAGTGATTTGGTAGAGTCCACCGTAAGATCATTGAACGAGAAAAAAGAAAAGATTGATCCCGATACAAGAGTTAAATACACTACACGTACCGGCAAAGATGGTGAAACAAGTTATAAGAACGCCCTGGCTTCTGATAAAGATTCCCCTCAATACAAAGCCGCTCTTGCTCTTAGAGATAAGGATTCTAAACAAGATGACGAAGATAAAAAATCAGAAAAACAAAAGAGAGATGCTGACGCTGAACGCGTTGATTCTTCAGATTTTGAAAAATTAGTGGGCGATGAGGAACCAGAAAGCGACAATACAAAAGATTTAGATCCAGAAATACAGTCAAGAATAGACCAGAATAAAGAAAGAATACAAAAGTTTCGTGAAGCAAGAGATAAGTTTGCGACTAAAGGTGATGATGGTATGATTGAATACGAAGATTACCTTGTAGACCAAATAGAAAACAATGAAGAAATTATTGGTGATGCTCTTGATGAGATTTTAGACATTGAAGATGCTTTCGATGAAAAAAATCCTATAACTAGCTTTACAGGACAAGATTATGATGGTACAGGCCATAGGCTGTCAATGATTTCCTTAGCTGCTCGTTATCCCGATGGCAACACTTCTGATTTTCGTGTAGAGAGAATGAAGAAAAGATGTGAAGAGGGAGACCCAAAGTATAAAAATGATTGTGAAAATTATAGTCCCAACGATACACCTACAGAAAAGGACATAGAAGCTTTCAAGAGATTACAAAAGAATCAACAACAATCTCTTGTTGACATGGGGTTGGTTGATGAAGATGGTATGGTTACTGTGTATAGAGGCGCAGGTGGTATTGAGGGTGAAGGAAGTGTTGACTATAAAGGGTCAGCAGTAGATAGTTGGTCAATGAGTCCCACTATAGCTTGGAGCTATGCTGAAATAAACGATGGCAAAAACATTATGAAAGCCAAGGTACCTCTTGATAGAGTTATTATGGCTGCTGCTGCATCTACGAGAGAACAATTTGAATTCCCAAGTGAGTTTGAGGTAACTATAGATTCAATAGGTTTAGATAATGTAGAGTCAATTAATTACGACTCTGATAAGAAAAAAATAATGGAAAGAAAAAACACTAAAAAAATTAAAGTGGATATTAATAATGATAATGATACAGATTGGCTGAGAAAAAATAGAAATAAACAAAAGCAAAATGTGGAAGAGAAAATGAAAATAGATATATCAAATTTAATAGGTAGTTTGGTAGATGCTACGGTGAAGTCATTGAATGAAGCTCCAAAGGAACCAGATTCCAAGACAAGAATAAAAAAAGGTAAGGGAACAGTTTCTTATAAAACAGCCATTAGTTACACTGATGATGAACGTAATGAAGATCCATCTAAAAAAGCAGCCTACGATGCTGCAGTGGCTTTACGTGATAAACCATCAGAAGATGATGTAACACCAACACAACAAACAACAGATACCGATGATGGTGCAGCTGATGATGAAACAAGTGTGGGTGATGGAGGTCTTGATGCTTTAAAGGATAAAGGCCCAGATGATGAACAGAAAAAAGACGATGAGAGTTATCAGTGGTCACCAGAGGGTAGAGAGTCAACTGTTGATCAATTAAGACAAGTTGACACTAAGGTGGCTAAAGCATACGAAACTATGACAAAAGATGTTGAAGAAGAGTACAAAAAATTAGATGATGAGGGTAAACAAGAATTAACCAAAGTTATGACATTGGTCGATAAATCATTTTTAGGTAGTGAAGAAGAAAGAGCTTCTGCTCTATTTGATTTATTTTCTAACCATGACGCTGGTGTTTCAGAGAACAGAGAGAAATTTTATCTCAATTCTCTAAGAAAATTTGGTGGTGATTACAAACTACTAGGACAGAGTGGTAATGCTGGTACAAGAGGTTTAGTATCTTTGGCAGAAAAATATTTGGATGCATCCCAACTCGGTGGAGGCGGCGATGATAAATTAAAGAGAGTAAAACAATCATTAACCACAGCTGCAAAACCAGAATTAGAATCATCAGCAGACCTTTATAAAAAACAAAAAGGTAAATTTACAGATGAGATTGCAAATCCAGAATTAGAAAAAATATTTAACACACCTCCATTAGACAGAATAGATAACAAAAAGTTTCAATCTATTTTTTGCCCCATAGTCGATGGTAAGCCACTGGTGCCCAGCGGAGGTAAAAATTCAAAAGCATATTTGGAACAATCAATAAGTGAAAACACATCTTTAGATGCAACTATTGATGTAGCGAGAAAAGAGGTTGACGATGGTAATTTAAATCCAGAGTTTCTTTCCGCTCTTGAAAAACATAAAGAAAATATGCAAGACGTACTAAAAATGAAAATACCATCTAATGAAGCATCACAGGCTGTTTCGGATTCATATGCAACTCTTTTTACTGAATTACATCAAGCAGATGCAGAGATGGCGCCAGCAGTTCTAAAACAATTTGCTGAAATGTCTTTATACGACTCAGAGTTGGCCAAAGGAGATCAAGCATATTTACCAAAGGATGGCTCTTTCCCTGCAGGCGATAAGTTAGTCATATCTAAGGCAGGTAAAGGTTCAACGGAGTTAGTATCTTTTATATCTGTAAAATATGGTAAATCTGGCGATGTGTATGGTTGTCCAGCAAATGCATCTGCCTTACAAACCCTTCATCCCGATGAGGAAAAAAGAGATGTTTTGGGTTCTTACATTGGACAGCCCGGCTATACTCTTGCTATAAAAGATGAGCTGATAGAAAATCCTGCAGCATACATAAGAGAAAACTTGAAAGAACAAATGAAATCTGATTCTAGTTTAAAAGGTTTGTTTAGTGATGGTGAAATTGAAGAGATTGGTAATGTAATAAGTGAATACAAAGAATTGGTAGATAAGTTTTTAGAAAAAAATACAGGTAAAGATAGATGGGCCGCGCTACAAAAATATTTAAATAAGAATAGGAATGTTAAAAAGTTAAATGATAGATTAAAAAAAGTAGCTACTCAAGAGAAGATGGCAAAATTAGTTGGTAAGGCTAATGCAAATTCCAGATTCAACAACAACCTAAACCCTGCAACATTTATTTCGGCGTTAGCCACAACAAATCAAATAAGAACATCTGATGGCTATAAAGGAGTCGAGCACAACAAACAATACATAGATAATGGAAAAGCAAAATCAAGTACAGTGCCAGGCGAAAATAATATGGACAAGTGGTATTTAGCACCTCGTATGTATAGGACAGCAGGCCGTAATGGTGGAGGTATTCAGTTATCTTTTATCGGTGACGAATTAGCAGAGAAAGGTGAAAGAATAGGAATACTGCCTTCTGATAATCCGCCCAAGTCGTAAAAGTTTAGTAAAACACTCATTTTTATTATAATAGATAGAAAGGTTCAACAATGGACTATATAAAAGACACATTGCTATTAGCTACGTTTTGTAAGGCCAGAAATGTTAGAACCACTATCGACCTTATCATGGATAATTTTGAGTTAGTGGGAAATAAGATTTTTGTTTTACAAGACGAATCAGATAAGTATAAAAAGATTCTTACTTACAACATTGTAAAGAGTGATACACTTTTTAGCAACATTGTAAAGAATACAATCTCTTTACATCGTAAAAAAGAAATCAACTCTCTTTATACACTAAATGCTCTCAACGAAGTTATCCGTAGTCAAAACAACGGTGAATTAGATGAAAAGTTTTCTGTTGATTGGGAACAATACAGAAACACTGTTTTGGTTACGTATAAAGAAGATGATGGCACAAATGTTTTGAGAAAGATAAATACACGACTTATCAGTGTGGTCAATGTTGACTAAAAGGTTTTGTAAAATGAAAGGTTATTTATGCTCACTAAGGACACCCTTGCGTCAGTTATCATCGTTGCAGAAAACAATGGTGATGATGAAGTATTCAACGTATACAAGAATGTAATAGAAGGCACACATAAAAATTTAGATGTTATTGTATCTTCTTTTCGTGACGAGCAAGACACGAAAGATTTACAAGCACGTTGTGCAGAGTTAAAACTAGATACACGTTGGGTCTTTCATCAACCCTCCTCCAACTTCATCAAAGAGCTAACTGATTTAGCCGAAGGTGAAGTAGTTTTCTATAAAACTTGTAATAACATATTGTGGTATCCAAGACACATTTCTGTACACCTTGATGGATTCAATTCTGACAAAGGTGCAAAGTGGGCCTTGTCTCATACAGAAAATAGAAACATAGATGCTGCGGATAGTCCATTCAATACACTTAGTTTTCGTATTGATAACCCACCCAAACCAGACCAAATTACTTTAGATGAAATCTGCCATATCAAAGGTGTAGAAACCGATTGGTCTCAGTGTATTGTTGATAAGGATGGCACTCCACTATTCTACGCTGGTTATTCAATCAAGCAATGGATTCAAGCAAAACACCGAGGCACAATACCTCCAGAAATAACTATCATTCAGTGGTCATCACCTAATGGCTCACAACCAACCAAAGGAAACTTAGAGGAGTTGTATGGTCAAGTTGGTGTGCCAGTAAAAACTGAAATAGCTGAAGATGTTGTTGAAACAGAAGATGGTATTGAGGTGGTAAGGTCTTTTCCCACTATTGTTGGAAACTATTATCTAAGAGAATATTCTGAGAGCATTCTAAAGGTGGTGCAAGAAACAGAGGATGTGAATAGTATCGCTATCAAGAGGACAATGGGTATGGGGGATGTTGTTTTGGTAGAGCCCATTATTAGAAAACTAAAATCAAAGTTTCCTAACACACCCATCACTCTGTATACAGCAAAGCCAGAGATAGTAGAGTTTTTCAAGAATAAACCAGATAAAGTTGAAACAATTGATGGTAATGAGTTAGTAAAAGATTATTTGGGAGAAAATGCTCCAGAGCAAGTAAAGATAGATTTAGACCTATCATACGAGAGTAGAAACAACTGCCAGTTTATTGATGCTTACGCTAAGGTTGCTGGTGTAGAGTTTGATAGTCAAGAAGACAAACACGTTGAGTTGGTTTGTGATGATGATAGGTTGGTAGAAGATAAGTATGTTGTTTTGGTTGCCGATGGAAGTGGATGGCCAGGCAAAAGCTGGCCGATGGAAAGATACACTGAAGTAGTTGAATACATAAACTCAATGGGTTATAAAGTTTTTCAGCCAGGCTTTCAACACACAGAAAATGGTGAGATAGAATATCGTGGTTGTGACCTAAAGACAATGGTCAATCTACTTTCACATTGTGAGTTTTATGTAGGAACAGACAATGGGCCTATGCATATTGCTCGTGGTCTAAATAAACCATGTATTGCATTGAATGGCGCTGCTCTTACTTATTTGAGTAATCCTAATAGAGAAAACATTGTCTATGTTGAGAATAAGGTAAATGGTGGTTATGGTGTAAAACACCGCACATTCTTCAACATGACGGAATCTGGTATTACTTTTGTGCCTGTTTTTGAAGAAGACCCATCAAGTGGCCTAAACTCTATTGAGGTTGAGGATGTAAAAAACTCTATCAATAAGTTGTTTAGTGAATACAATGGAAAGACCTATGCCATGAATATTGGTGGCACTTTGGTGAAGAGAGATGTAGCTCCTGGCTTTATCTATTACAAAGACGATGATGGAAACTTTCACAGAGAAAGACCATTTTATCACCCCGACCAAAGATTAAACATCTCTCAAATTTATTCTGAAGAAACAAGCAATCTATGGAAGAATAACTTTGAGCCAGTCTTCAAGCAAATCAAAGAAGATGGTTTTGATAAAGATGCTAACATTCTTGATGCTGGTTGCAACATGGGAATCTTTATAAACGGGATGGTTAGTAATGGTTTTACAAATGTAAAGGGGTTTGACATAAATAGATTTTCTGTTGAAAAGGGTAGGGATGAGTATAAAAACATTGCTGAAAGTATTATAATAAGGGACATTACTAAGAGCCTCGGTAAGAATGAGTATGATGTTATTTTATTGAGTGATGTTTTATCCTATGTAGGTAGACCCGAAAAACTATTACAAAATACATTTGATGCCTTGAAAGATAATGGCGTTGCCTACCTCAATAACATCAGTATTGAGAATGATAGTTTTAGGTTTGACCCAAGAGGATGGCCTGCTATTGGAAATGGTGAGACAATAACACTATACAGTAAGTTGGGTTTAGAAAAGATGCTTGATAAGATTGGTTTTACTTTTGAAGATTATGGTGAGTGGGAGGATGAGCAACGAGGCGAAATGACCTTTCTCAAACTAAGGAAGAAGACATGACATTCGGATACTACTTAGACACACTTATTATCAATGAAGTCAGAAGACAAAAACTTGAAGGTGAGTTATCAATTTCAGTGAAAGAAAGCCTAAAGGAGCAAAATGGGTGGTTGTTGAATTCTATCGCTGAGGCTATTATTGATACAAGGGCCGGTGAAAAGCCAGGCATTTTCGCTAAACACAAACAGTATGATAAGAATGTAAAGAAAGATAGGGGTGATAACCTAATAGAGTTGATATACACTCTCTATCTTAGACACTGCTCTCTGTGGGATTTAGAGGACATTCGTAGAGATAAAAATAATACGGATAAAAGTAGGCTTGAGGCTGCTGATAAAGTCAGTGTGGTAAATAAACAGAGAAATGATTTGGTTGAAAGAATAGACGAGGTAGTCAATAACTCTTTGATGTTGGCGAGGCTTTGGTCTAATTCCACTAAAATCAAAATCGGTGTGTAATGAAAAAAGTAGTCATCACAGGAAGTAATGGTCAACTTGTTTCAGACATAAGAGAATGTCTAAAAAATAAAAAAGACCTTTACGACATTTATTGTTTTGATAGGGAGACACTTGATGTCACCAACAAGGGTGATGTAGAAAAAGTATTCTCTGAGCTTAATCCAGATGTTTGGATACAAGGCGCTAGTTATCATGTTGTTGAACAGATAAACAATAACCCTAATGTTGCTTGTGGTGTAAACATAACTTCACTACACTACATCTCTAATCTTTGTAATGAGTATGATACCACTCTAATAAACTTTTCAACAAATTATGTATTTAGTGGTAAGAGAATGCCAACTGCTGGTTTTGATGGATTAGAACACTATAATGAGATGGATACACCAAATCCCGTAAATCTTTATGGCATTCTAAAGTTTGCTGGAGAAAAGGTTGTTTCTACTACAGCCAAGAAGTTTTACAACATAAGAGTTTCTGGACTATTCTCAAAACAAGGTAGTAGAGCAAAGGCTGGAAAGTGTTTTCCAAGTATTATACTAAATGCTTTGGATACAAAAGGCACTGCTGATGTAGTTGCTGACCAAGTTATCAACCTTACCTATACACCCACCGCCGCTCGTTGGGTAGAAAAAATGATAAGACAAGAAGGTGATAGAGTTTATGGCACTTATCATTTAGTAAATAAAGACAACCTTACTTGGTATGATGCAGCCAAAATTATGGCAAAACATCTTGGTAAAGAAGATGCTATAAAAAAGATTACAACAGAGGATTTTTATACTAACCTACAGAGACCATTATGGACACCACTAAACCCCACTAAATTAGAAAGAGCATTTGGTGAGGGTGAAAAAATACCTACTTTTGAAGAAGACATACAAAAATACCTAAAAGAAATTGGAAGACTATAATGATAAGATTTCTCCTAGATTTGGATAACACGTTAGTAAAAACCAATGGTAGTGATTATAAAAACTCAACTCCTATTCCAGAGGCCGTAGAAAAGGTTAGAGCATATAAAAAGAGAGGCGACCACATCATTATAATGACTGCACGTGGCGCTTCTTCCAAAACTGATTGGAGAGAGTTTACAGCAAAACAATTAGATGAGTTTGGTATTCCATACGACCAGTTGATTGTGGGTCTAAAGCCTGGCGGCATAGATTATTTCATAGATGATAAAGCTGTGAATGCTAATGATTGGTTGGAAAACGAAGAAGAAGCTCTGAAGAAGGTCAAAACAAAAGAGCATACATCTGGTGTGCAGACATTTGACCCGCTATTTCCATATGCTCGTAGCATACTAGATGAGTTAGGTGTTGACCCAAGCAAGTATAGTAAACGGGAAGAATAATGTTTATAGAACATTTTTATGAAGACATCTTTGGTTATAGTGATGACACTTATCTCAACATTATAAGGGATGTTGTAAAAAGATTTCCAAGTGGCTCTCATTTTGTAGAGGTGGGAGCTTTGCTCGGAAGAAGTAGCGCCTTTTTAGCCGTAGAGATTGTCAACTCTGGAAAAGATATAAAGTTTGATGTTGTTGACCATTGGCTTGGCAGCGAAGAGCATAAGAATGTTGAGAGATTACAAGATATAGATATGTTTGAAGAGTTTACTAAAAACATGAAACCAGTAGAGAAGTATTATAATGCAGTTAGAAAATCTTCCATAGAAGCTGCTTCACTCTATGAAGATGAAAGTTTAGAGTTTGTTATGATTGATGGAGACCACTCTCAATCAGCCGTAGAGAATGACATAGCAAGTTGGTTACCAAAAATAAAAAGTGGTGGATTACTTGCAGGTGATGATTATGAAGATGCGGGTGTTCGAGCGGCTTGTGAGAAGTTACTACAAAACAACACAGAAGGTGAATTTAGTTTCTGGTCAACGAAATGGTTTTTCAATAAGGGGTAAAAAATGAGTCAGCCAGCAGATGAAATGAGATACGGTGGTAGATACCACTTGGACGATAGAGGTCAAAGGTATTGTGATATTTTTCCAGAGATAGAACACGGTGGCGATATCAATGTTTCTGTTATAGAGCCTGGCGCTACTGCTCTTTGGCATAGACATAGAAGACAAGCTGATTATCAACTAGTAGTCAAGGGAAGTCTAAAGGTTGGTATGTGTAATCTACCTAATTTAGCTTATGACGCTTCCAAGTTTTCTGATAAAGAGATTGTCAACATAGATAAGGCACAAAAAGAAGCTGTAGATAGTTGGCATGAGATTTGGAATGAAAGACCAACACTACAACGGGATTGGAGTTTGGAAGATCCACAGATACAGTGGCATTATCTTACTGAAAGAAACGCTTGTCAAGGCCCGTTGTTTATTCCAACTGGTTTATGGCATGGTTGTCATAACTATACGAACGAGCCTGCTATTCTTATTTATCACATTACTAGTAAGTATGATGGGACAGATGAAGAAAGACTCGACCCGTTTTTTGCTCAGTGGGATTGGAAGAGAGTAGATAAGTAAATGGTAGATTATATTCTTACTTCTGATGTTAGGTATGAAAAAGATAAACCGACCTATCTAATAACAGGCTCTCATGGAAACATTGGTAGTTATATAGTAGAAGAATTGTGTAAGCAAAAAGATAACATCAACATCGTTTGTGTAGACAACATGTATAATGGTAATGCCACAAACTTACAAAAGTCTTTTGAGTTAGCCAATAAGAAAAACATTTCCATAAGAGAGAGACACATCTCTATTGATAATGAGATGATGATGCGCAATACTTTTGCTGACTACAGACCCGATTATGTGTTTCATTGTGCATCTATGTTGACCCTAGATAGTAAAGAGTCTCCGATAAAGGCAATCAAAACAAATACGTTAGGCGCCGGTATTGTATTTCAGCTGTGTGTAGAATACAATGTAAAGAAAGTTGTATATTCATCTTCTGCTTCTGTGTTTGGACAACCAGCTTATACACCAACTGATGAAGGCTGCCCACTCAATGGAGATAAACTTCTGTATGGCTCAACAAAGATTGCTACAGAATACATTGCTAGAACTTTTATAGAAGAAGGTTTAAACATAGTAGGTCTTCGTTATTTCAATGTGTATGGACCAAGACAATCACTTGCAAATGTTTATACACAGATTGTCCCAAAGTGGATAAAAGCTATTGCTAATGGCGAAGACATCATAATCTATGGTGATGGCACACAGACGATGGATATGATTTTCTCAACAGATGTTGCCAGAGCCAATCTGGCCGCTCTTGAGAATGACGAATGTAGAAACACCTTTATCAACATCGGCACAGGGCAGGAGACATCTGTAAAGGAATTATTGGATGTTATGTTGGAAGAGATGGGCAAGATAGTTTCTAACATAAGGTCAGAAATACATTATGAAAGTCACGACCCTAATTTGGTGAAAAAAAGATGTTGTGATAATAGGTTGATGTTAAAGTATTTAGGAAAGCCGCAAACAAACATAAGAGAAGGCATCGTGGAGACCTGTAAAGAGATTTACGATAGAATGCACAAGTCAAATGTGCACAACGATTAGTGAAAGATAAAAGGTTATGAGTTTTTTAGAAACAATAAAGGGCGATAAGCCTGTATTCTTTATACATGCCTTATGTGGTATTGGCGACATTACTAGTCATTTAGCAAGACTACCAAGTGTTGAGAAGACATACCCAAATCATAAAATAGTTTTTTTGCTTGGTGGTTATGGCAAATCGCCAAAACTATCAAAGGAAATGATTGAGCGGCAAGGCTATAACGCCACTACAATCAAAAACTATGTCTACCATAGTCAACATCAAAAGATGGAAGAGTTTATCAAGAAGACCTATGTGAAAAGTGTACGTGGTGATGTTTATGAAGATTGGTCTTTTTGTAAAGAGATATTCCAAAATGAAGAGCCACCTTTTTACAAATATCCATTGGCTTTCCCTTATGAATATAATTTTGATGTTGACACTAGTGGCATTCCCAATTGGGAAAACTTTCTAAAGTCTCGCTCAGTGCTGATAAAACCATTTACAACAGATGGTAATGCAGAGGGATTTGACCATGATGTTAGTAACAATAGGTTTTGGTCAGCAGAGAAGTGGACAGAGTTATGTAGGATACTGGTCGATAACAGATACTTACCTGTTTTTATGGGTCTTGAGAAAGATTTACAGAATGTGCCACATTTACTCTATTCTCAAAACATACCTTTTATGAATTTTATGGGTATGGGTATTGAGGAGACAACAGCGTTGTTGAAAAATGCAATAGGATGTATTACAACAAATAGTTGGGAGTGGGGTATCGCTTCTCGTATGGGTGTGCCTACTGTTTGTATGTTTCTAAAGAATCAGTTTTTTATACCTATTCATACACCACAAGAGCCATCGGACATTTGGAATAACTTATATCTTGAAACAAATCCTGTATCTACGGCAAAAGCTTTCGTGCCTGATAGACAATACCAATCTGCACCGACCCGACTAATGGATGGTGAAACCCTTCCTATCAACATTTATGAAGTTTTTGACTTTATGGTCAACAATAAGGAGCGCCCATAATGATGAAGTATTCTATTGCAATGATAACTTTGGATGACATGGATACTATCCAAGACACATTAGACAATGTAAAACCATACATCGTTTCTGATTTTGTCATTGTAGATGGTGGCTCAACTGATGGCACTTTAGAGTTGTTACAAAAGTTTCAGACCGAAGTAGGAGAAGATAGAGTAACCATACTTGAGAAAAAATGGGCCCACGATTTTGAAGTGCAGAAAAACTTTGCACTTGATAATACAAAAGAAGAGTGGAGAGTGCTTATAGATGCTGATGAGAAGTTAGAGCATCTTCTTTGGAATCAACTTCCTTGGCATATTTGGGAGGCGGAAAAGAAGGGTGTTGATTGTATAAATCTGCCACGTATCAACATTGTAGATGGACTAGACCAAGAGATGGTCGAGAGGCAAGGTTGGTCATTATCATACTTTTCTTGGGTCAACTATCCCGACTACCAACAGAGAGTTTATAAAAGAAATTGTCGTTATTCTGGTAGGACACATGAGCGGATAATTGGCGCCAAAAAAGATGCTGCCATAGTAGGTCAACACATTGTCCATAGAAAAAGCGCTGCAAGACAACAAAGAGGCATTGATAGAGAACATGACCAATATCAGTTGGAAGCTAAACTTACAGCTAAGAGAATAAATGTATCTCCTAATAAGAAACTTATTGTCCACTATTTACATCATCTTGGTTTAGGTGGCACAGCAAAGGTTGTACAGTTGTTGGCTAAATACTTTCCTAAAGACGATGAGTTTCACCATGTGTTAGCTTACAAAGCTCACGGTGAAAGAGAAAGAGAGCCATACTTTGAGGATTATTTAGGTAAGGATAATCTTATTTGTTTTGCTTCAGCTCCAGAGTTTTTATACATAATGAGAGAATTGAAACCTTTTGTTATACATAGACAAACTGCGGGAGGGCCAGAGTTTCCTTTTGTAAAGCCTGTTGACCAGTTTGCACAACATTTAATTTCAACCGCAATATTTGGTAGTAGAGATGATACCATAGAGATTGATAAGTGTGTATACATTAGTAATAATCTACAACACTGCTCTGGCCACGTTGGTAAAGATGCAACTCTCATTCGTATCCCCGTAGAATCGCCAAGGACAGACGAAGACCTTAGAGGGGAGTTAGATATACCCAAAGATGCTTTCGTCTTTGGTAGAGTAGGTAGAGATGACGGAGACATCTATGACCCTGTAAACCTTGACGCCTATTCTATGGTAGAAAGAGAAGATACTTATTTTATAGCACTCAACCCTTCTGACAACCTAAAAGAAAAGGCCGCAGAGTTAGGTGTAAAGAATGTACGTTGGGTAGAGCCAACATTAGACGATGTAAGGTTGAGTAAGTTTTATAATACAATAGACGTATTGGCTCATGCTCGTAAAGATGGTGAGTGTAATCCTGGCAATTGTTGGGAAGCAATGGCACACGGCAAACCCGTCATTAGCCACTTGGGTATTCCTTACAATGGACACATAGAAGAAATTGGTGATGCTGGTTTTGTTGTTATGAGAAAGAGTAATTTTCACAATGTGTGGCAGAGTGGAAATCCATCATCTATAGCTGATGTCCTTGATTATGCACGGAGTATCAACCTACCAAACTTTACCTGTGAAGATAGTAAGGGCCAGATAAAAAACAACACAGAAGAGTATGCTCGTATTATGAAGGCTTTTATTGATAAGAAGATAGACTATGACTATCTTAGTAGTAGAGCCAAGCAGAGATGGTATGAAAGAGCGCGTCCAGAGGTTATTGTTGAAGAGCATCTAAAACTTTATAGAGAACTAAGATGAGTGATAATGAAGAAAGATATGACTTAGGAGAGTATGACCACGCATTTTTTCGTGATAACCAAGACGAGCAGTTTAGGTTTGGTGGTTTCATTATACCTAAACTCAATGACTTACTTAAACCAAAAACAGTTGTAGACATTGGTTGTGCGGGTGGTGGTCAGATAGAGTTATGGAGAAACCTTGAAGTTGATGCAAGAGGTGTAGAAGGGTCACCTAACATAGATGAAATAATATCAAGAGTTGCACAAGAGTTTATTCTATCACATGACTTGAGGGATAAACTAGAGTCACCCATTATTGATAATGTTGATTTAGTACAAAGTTACGAAGTAGCAGAGCATATAGAGCATGATTTCTCTGAAGTATTTGTTGAAAACATAACAATACACAATCCAAAAAAGATTATAATGACAGCTGCTCCGCCTGGCCAAGGTGGTACTCATCATGTTAATTGTCAGAATAAAGATTATTGGGTTGAAAGATTTGAAAAAAATGGTTATAATATAGATAGTGAAACAGAAGATACGGTGAGGACATGGGGCAATCCACCAGATAGTGCACCGTGGTTTCTACCTAACCTAATGGTTTTTAAGAGAGGATAGTTAGTAATGGCTGATTTGAAAGACATTCACCACATTGTAATCGGTTATGATAGGGTAAAAGAGTATGTTATAAATAGAGAGATTATTAGATACAACTTTCCAGATGGTTTAGACTTGTGGTTGACTACTGTCTTCAATGGTAACTTAGAAAAACTTGCTAGTGGTTGTGGTGAGAATACATTTATTACTATTCCAGAAAATACAGGTTATGCTTATGGGGCATTAGATGCTATCAATGCTGGTTTGAGATTTGCCAACGCATCTTATAGAGACATTGTTGTATTGACTAACTTTGATGGCTTCTTTTTCAATCAAGAGAAATACGAAAACCTTATTGATGACTTTATTGCAAGTGGAAAGCCTTTTGGGGCCGGTAAACATCAATCACATGAGTTTCCTATGTCTGACCTTATGTTATTCAAGAAGGACTTCCTCAAAGAGTTTCTACCTTTGAAACCAGAAGTATATTCGCCAAGAAAAGAAATAGATTTTTTACAGAAGGAATATCAAGGCACAGAGCTTGGTTTTGATAATGTAGAAGAATGGGTGCTGAATGCCCTACATTCTGTAGGCAGTCCAGATGACTTGTGGTGGGAGTTTCAGAGAGATGGACACCCACGTTATCGTTTTACAGAAAAGTATGCCTTTGGCCACCTACATGAGCCAAGTGATGTATCAGCTATGTTGGACAAGTATAACATCATAAAGGGACATAACATCACAAGGTTTCTTGGAAAAGAGATTGAGCACGTGCCTTTGGCAGAAATAAGAAGACCAGACGGGTCAAACTTCTCTGCATAACTATGCCCTATCAAAGATTAACATTAGATACAGCCAGTCTATCTATTGATTGGAATTCAGGCTCAACCAAGAAAGTTGTTATTCATCATCTTAATGGCTTAGGTCTTGGTGGCACAGAGGGTATGGTGCAGATTTTACTTGGATGGTTATCTAAGTATGATAAAAAGTATGACCACTATTTGGCATACAAAGCCGATGGTGATAAGACAAGAGAGCCATACTTTAAAGATGCCGTTGGGTCTAGTAGAATGATTTGCTATACTAGTCAACATCAACTATTAGAAAAAGTAAAACAACTAAATCCTTTTGTACTTCATCGTTATAGTGCAGGTATACCAGAGTGGCCGCTTGTTCCACAAATAAAAGAATACTGCAAACACTTTCTGAGCACAGCAGTATTTGCTAACCAAGATGATAGTATAGAAATCTCAAGAGTGATTTATGTATCTCAACAACTAAAGATGGCAGCTGGTTTTGGAGATAATCCTAAACACGTTGTATTAAGAAATTCAATTGAAAGTCCTTACTCAAATGAAAATCTAAGAGAAGAGCTCGGTATCCCCGCTGACGCTTTTGTTTTTGGTAGAATAGGAAGAGATGATGAAAACATTTATGACCCGATTAATCTGGAGGCTTATGGGCAAGTTGAGACTTCCAGAACCTTTTTTGTTATTGTTAATGCATCCGATTTATGCAGGGCTGATATTAGCAGGCTTGGTATTGCTAATGCTAAATTTATAGATAAGACAACATCTAAAGAAAGACTTAGTAAGTTTTACAATACCATTGATGTTTTAGCTCATGCCAGAAAAGATGGAGAGTGTAACCCAGCAAATGTTTGGGAGGCTGCAGCCCACGGTAAGCCTGTTATCTCACATTATGGACAAACATTCAACGGCCACATAGAGACAATAGCCGACACTGGTTTTGTTGTCTTACCAAATGATACTAGTGAGTATACCCGTATTATGAAAGGTTTTATTGATGGCAGTATTGAGTACAAATACTATAGTGATAGAGCCAAACAAAACTGGCATGATGTATGTAGACCAGAAATAATTGGAAGAAAGTATTTAGACATACTCAATAGTTTATAAAGCCTCCTTTTTGTATTATACTATGTATCAATAAAAAAGACAAAGATACAATGAAAGAATTGGTAATAACACAAAGGATGGTGAATAATGGCTAAGTGCTTCATCACGGGATGTGCAGGTTTTGTGGCGAGCAATCTTGCCCGCACCCTACTAAATAAGGGTCATCAAGTAGTCGGTATAGATAATTTTTCCTGTGGTTTTCGTAAAAACATGGAAGATTTTTATAACCACCCTAACTTTACATTTTATGAGCAAGACATTAGGGACATTTCTCCAAGTGAAGTATCATACGATGCTGTGTGGCATCTTGCCGCAAGAGGTGAGTTGTATTGGGTAAGAGATAACATTGACGAGGCCATAGACATCAATGTAAAAGGCACTCTAAAAATGCTTGACTTTGCTAAGTCTGCTAATGCTCAACATTTTTATTTTGCAGATACTTCAGCCGAATACGATAACATAAAAGGTGAAGAAAACTATCCTACCGCTGAAAAAGATGCACCAAACATAAACACTCCAATGGGTTATTATGCTATTACTAAAATGGCAGCATCTCAATTTATAAGAAGTTATGGTGAAACAAACGGCATAGGCACTACCTTATTTCGTTACACTAATATTTACGGCCCATCAATGAATCTCAAAAGAGACATTCCACCAGTTGTTGGGTCTTTTACAAATAGAATGTTTGATGGTGAGATACCTATTATTTATGGTACAGGCCGCAAACGTAGAGATTTCTTACACATTGATGACCTAAACGATTTTCACTATGCCTCTTTTGAAAACAGACAAGATAAAACTGATTCACAAACATACAATGCAGGTTGTGGTAAAAACTATGAAATCTTAGAAATAAGAAGATTGGTTTATAATGCTTGTATGAAAAGATATGATGGCACACCTTCTGGAATTTTGTATAAACCAGAACAACCAAATGAAGCTGAGATTACTCAAGCAGACATCTCAAAAGCAAAAGAAGATTGGGGTTGGGAGCCTAAGTTGTCAATTGAAGAAGGTATTGATAGGACAGTAGAAAGTTTATGGCAACTAAGGGTAAAAAATAATGCTTGACAAAATAGATTCCAATACCTATATTATGTATACATTATAAAAAATAGGAGAGAATCAAATGACGGTTAGTGTTGATAGACAAGGTAGAGAAAGAATAGATAGTCTTAAGGTTGCAAATGATGGTAAGAAGTATATCTATGAAAGCCCCGATAATGGCAAGACCATCTATAGACGAGAGATAAAAAACTATGATGATGTTTCTGGTATCAAGGTAGAATCAAATGACGGTTGGAGTGCATACGATGTTGATAGCAACGACCCTATGATAATGTATTGCAATCTTCAAGATGCCATTAAACATATTGAGTATTTAGAGAATAAAATAAAAAAGATGACCGATACTATTGATAACATACAGAATTTAATAAGGCAACTATGATTATAACAAAGACACCACTGAGAATAACATTCGCTGGTGGTGGCTCTGATATGCCATCATTCTTTGAGGATAACGGCGGTCATTGTATAAATGCAACGATAGATAAGTATGTCTATGTTTTGGTGAAGAAACGACCAGATAATAAAATCTATCTAAAGTATTCTGAAAATGAAGTTGTAGACACAAACACAATCTTTGAAATACAACACGACTTTATCAGAGAGACACTTATCTATCTTGGTGTTGACTATGGTTTAGAGATTATCAACTGGGCAGACATACCAACAAAGGGTAGTGGTCTTGGTAGTAGTGGAAGTTTTCTTGTTGGTTTGCTAAATGCCATTCATACACTTGAAGGTAATTATGTCAGTAAAGAAAACTTAGCACAACAGGCATCACACATAGAAATGGTTTTATGTGGTAAACCTATAGGTTATCAAGACCAGTATGCTGCTGCTTTTGGCGGCCTCAATGAAATAACCTTTTCTGGAAAAGAAAGCCATAGGGTAGAAGTTAAGCCACTAATAAAGAAACAAGACCAACTAAACCTTATCTCTCAAAACCTATTGTTGTTTTATACTGGTATAACAAGAGAAAGCTCAACAGTTTTAGAAGACCAAAATAAAAACTTGATGAGTAAAGATGATAGTATAAAGGCCATGAAGGAAAATGTTAGACTATCAAAGTGGCTCGTTGAGCATCTTCATAATAAAGAGTATCAATACATAGGTCATGCACTGAGAATGAATTGGGACTTAAAACTAAAGTTTAGTGATAAGATTGTAAACAAAGAGTTGGTAAAGATGTATGAAACCGCCAGAGATGCAGGTGCTACTGGCGGAAAGATAATAGGTGCAGGTGGTGGTGGTTTTATGATGTTTTATGTTGATAGAGCAAAACAACAACTGATGGAAAAGATGGTTAGTGAATTAGGTAATTACAGAGCTATGGATTTTAAAATTGATTGTTATGGTAGTAGAGTTTTACTAAATGTGGAGACCTAAATTGAAAACAATGACAATAACAGATTATAAAGAAGAAGTTATAAGGTGTGTATCAGAGCTTGACAATGAAGTTTTAGATTTTGTCAAGAATAGATTGCAACAAGATTATCAATATAATAAACAAGCATTGTGGTCTAAACAGGTTGCTAATGTCTATCTGATAGGTAATGGTGGTAGTCATGCTATTGCCGAGCATATTGCAACAGACCTCTATAAAAGATGTCGTATAAGGGCTCATACACTTAGTAATAATAGTTTACTTACTGCTCTAACTAATGACTATAGTCAAGAAGATGCGCTGGCTCATTGGCTAAAAATGCAAAAGATAAGAAGGTCAGATTATGTCATTGCGGTTTCATCATCTGGTAAATCGCCAAACATAATAAAGGCTTTAGAGTTTGCTGGTGAATTAGAATGTAATACATTGTCTATATTTGGATTTGATGGTGAAGCTGTGTTGACAAGTGATAGAGATAAGTTTATAAAAATAGATAGTCACAATTACGGTGTAGTTGAATTAACATCAGAGATTGCACTTCACGCTATCGTAGAAGAGCTAGTTGTAGAATAGGAGAATAAAAGATGGCAAGGTTGTTACAACAAGTTTTACACAATAAAGAGGCAGAGGTTATCCTAATAACAGTTTCGGATAAAATCTCATCTGATGCACTAAAGAAAATTTACAACCTTATACTTGATGAAGAAATAAAGAGTATAAAAAATCCTACACCAAAGGATACTAAAAATGAGCAATAATGTTACAGACTTCCCTATGGATAAGGCTAATGTTTCTAATGAGAATTTGTGGAAGTGTGATGCCTGTAAACATACCATTACAGAGGCGATGGAAAAAGAAAACGCTCCAAAGAGCAAGGTCTTACCTATGAATCTTGGCGGTATTGCTATCTATGTCTGCCCTAATTGTCGGACATTCCAACTGCCAGAAGAAGTTTATGATGCCATTCTGAAAAAAGCCGAAAGTAGAATTATTTCGTAAAATAGTGCTTGACAGGCCTTGACTAGTTCCTTATATTGGTATCATAACATTTTTATAAAAGGTGATAAATGTTAGAAAACATAAATGACTACGATACAATAATACTCGGTTTTGGGGCACACACAATAAAGAATAGGTGTATCAAACAACTAAAGCCACTTTTTGAGACTGGCAAGATAGATGCTTTTGTAACTAACGGAGCATCTATCTTACATGATACAGAAATTGCCTTGTATGACGATACCAGTGAAGATGTTGGTGCTACAATCAAAGAGGGTGAGTTTGGTTGGAATAGAAGAAGTTGTGGAGACCTAAACAATTTTGTTAGTAATACAAGGTCTGATTCGTTAGGTAGGATGATTTCTGGTTTCATTGGTTGGCAAGGTAAACATAGAGATAAGTCAGTATTTTGGCAGGCTCATCAAAACCAAGTACAACCTATTGTATCTATTGGCATAGGACACGACATCTATCAAATGTATGGAAACTTTGATCCTGCTGCTTGGGCCACAGCATCTTATGAAGATTTTGTTAGACTAACAAAGACAATCTCTGAAGCTAAAAGAGGGTTGTTTGTTTGTGTAGGTAGTAAAGTATTTGTGCCAATGGTTATAGAGAAAGCTTTTTCGACAGCTAAAAACCGTGGTAGTGAATGTGTTTTTGATAGTCTAGTTTGTGACTTATTTACACTAGAGGATGTTGATGGTAGTGAATACACAGAAAAAGACACACATAAAGTCGGATACTATGAAAGACAACTAAAAACATTCAGTAGAATTTCTGAAGAGATAAACTATTGGAGAGCTGATAATAGAGCAGTTTACGAACGTCTTTATCAAATGATAATGGAAGGAAGAAAATAATAATGAAACTAATAGTAAAAGAAGGTTACTACGAAGCGCCAACTATAATTTCTCTTCTTTGTGAAGTTGTTAAACACAGGTGTTGGCATCTTATAAATCACGGTAAGTGGTCTGATTAAATAGATAGGAAAATAAATGAATAGTATCGGTAGTTTAGAAAGACAATTGATGGATGCCTTTGATGAACAAGAAGGCAAAGAAAGAGAACAAGGTGAAAAAGTATTAGGTGATTCACCTCGTCCAAAGACCAAGTTTCCATACACAAGACGTTGGAGAAAGACAAGAAAGACTCGTCTAAAGATGGCCAGAGAGAGTAGAAAAGCTAATAGATGAAAAGTGTTTTTATTATAAGTCCTTTCCACTATTGTCATTGTGTAGCTACACTAGTGGAAGGGCTTCAAAAAAGTGGTATAAAGGTTTTTTCCAACACTAGCCACAACTATGTGAAAAATCAACTATTCAACATAGATACTGCCATCAAGGTTGCTGAAAAGTGTGATGTAGTTGTTTTAGCACATTCCGCCTTAGAAGAAAAATATAAAGAAATACTATTACCATTAGTAAATTCTGTAAGGGTTGATGTATTCTTAGATGGGTCTGATAATAAAGAATACGAAGCCCAACCTTCTGATTATAAACTGTATTTGAAGAGAGAGTATTTAGGCACAACAGAAAATAACGTGCACCCTTTTCTTTTCGGTATAGAGGATAGATACTTTGCTCACACAAATAAAACCCATCAAGAGATTTGGTCAAATAAAATAGATGACCTTGTTTGCATAATGTCAGCTTGTGAAAAAAGACCTTGGCGTTTTGACATTATACAATCACTCAAAGATACGTTTGATAAAGACGATACTGTGTTTGTTGGTGAGTATAGAGAGGGCACTGCACTTACTAGTGTTGATACAGGGGATAGACATTTTAGTGGATACTTTGGAAAATTACTTGGGTCAAGAATAAGTGTTGATGCTTATGGTGCTTTCGGGGCAAGACAAACAGGTAGGTTTTGGGAAAGTATTGCTAACGGGTGTCTTGTTATGTATCAAAACATAGAACCTTACAGGTGGAATAATACTTTTGAGGATGGTATACACTTCATCTCATACTCTGATACAGACGAGTTGATAGAAAAGGCTTGTTACTATGTCGGTAATCCAGATAAAGCCGAAGAGATTGCAAGAAAAGGGTACGACCATGCATTGGAATATCATACAACTTCTTGTAGGTCAAATGAGTTTTTATCCTTGTGTGAAAGATATTTATAACATAGCACATTCATAAAAACTAGCTTGAGAAAAATGAAATGAAACTAAAAGAAGCAATAAAAGGACAACGAGTTGTTGTTATTTATCCCGGCAGATTTCAGCCAATGGGTAGTCATCACTTCCAAGCATACAAACATTTAGTGAGCAAGTTTGGTAAAGCTAACGTCTTTGTTGCTACCAGTGATAAAACTGAGGCCAAGAGTCCATTAAACTTCAACGAGAAAAAGAAGGTCATTAGTGCTTATGGTGTCCCCCCAAAACAAATTGTCAAAGTAAAGAATCCTTACAGGTCAGATGAGATTACTTCTAAGTTGCCAGACGATACTGCTGTGTTATGGGCCGTTGGTGCTAAAGACGGTGACAGACTAGTATCTGGAAAGTATTTTGATAAGTATAAGAAGGGTGTTGACCTCTTACCATACAAGGAGCGTGGATACATCTACATCGTCCCCCATGTATCTCTGAAGGTAAATGGTCAAGAAATGTCAGGCACTGCCATACGTCAAGCTCTTGGTAATAAAGACCTATCACCAAAGGAAAGAAAAGACATCTTCAAACAGATTACAGGATTCAACAATCCATCTATAGAGAAGATGTTATATAACAAACTAACATAGAATGCTTATAAAGCCAGTAAAAAATACAAACTATTACGTTGAGTATATACCACCCAAACAAAAGACAAGATGCACTGAATGTGGAAACACAGTAAAAAACCTAGCTAGGTATGGTGTATGCACTTCTTGTCTTGGTAAGAGAAAACCAAAAAAACTAAAGCACCAAAATAATATTGGTGATAATTTAGACATACAGGCATAGAGAAAATAAATGAAACTTAGACATGTATTACGAGAAGGTGGCGCTTCGGGACATATGGCTCATCCGTGGGAAAATATTGATATGACCTTCGGTGAGATGAAAAAGATGATAAGAGCGCTTCTTACGGGTAGTATGGAAATAGAAAAAGTGTCTGAAAAAACGGATGGCCAAAACATCAACATAACATGGCATAATGGTCAACTAGTTGCTGCAAGAAATAAGACACAGAGTAAGAACTTTGGTGAGAATGGCTTGACTCTTGCAGGTATGAAGAAGATGTTTGCTGGTAGAGGTGAATTAGAAAAAGCGTTTGTTTCATCTATGGTTGATTTAGAAAAAGCGATTTCTTCCTTGACAGAGAAACAAAGAAGTCGTATATTTGACAACGGTCATAAATGGATGAACATAGAAATAATTTATCAACCAACAAGAAATGTAATACCTTATAATATGGACTTACTACAGTTTCATGGTGTCAACGAGTTTGATGCTAATGGTAGTAAGATTGGTTCTTCATCTAAGGAAGGTAAAGAGCTTGCCGGTATGATAAAACAAATTAATCAAAACAAACAAGACACGTTTGAGATTAGAGGGCCCCAAGCAGTTGAATTACCAAAGTCAAAAGATTTCTCAAAGAATGCAGACAAATACATCAAAAGAATTTCTGCACTACAGAAAAAATATGGTTTAGGAAATAACGATAACTTATTACAATACCATAGAAAATTTTGGCTACAAATGGTTGAAAGAGAAGCACGTAAGAGTAGAGTGAAGCTAAGTAGAGAGTTGAAAGTAAAACTAGTGAAAAGATTTGCTGAAGGTGATAAGAGTTTTGCTCTGAGTAAGGCTAACCTAAAAGATGAGAAGATTTATAACTTTGCAAGTAAACTTGACAAGGTTGATTCAAAAGGATTGTTTCAGAAAAATGTTGCACCTTTTGAAGATGTATTTCTCTCACTAGGAGCTGAGGTTTTAGAAAACGCCAAAAATTTTATCGCTGTATCACCCGCAAAGGGTGTAAGAGACATGAAGAAAGATTTAGGAAATACTATTTCTGATTTACGTAAAGGGGGTGATATCACCAAACTCAAACAGCTAAAAAGACAAATACAGAGATTTAAGAAGGCTGGCGGTTTTAATAAAATTGTTCCTAGTGAGGGAATCGTTTTTGACTATAAGGGAAACACTTATAAGTTGACAGGATTGTTTGCACCCATAAACCAAATATTAGGTATGACCAAATTTTAGAAAGGAAAGAAATGGCTCGGACAAATCGCAGAAAAGATGCGAGTGAAGTAGTTAAGCCCAATCGTGGAGTAAAGAAGAATCAACGTAAAACACGAAGAAGTAATACTAAGACAGCAATAAAAAACATTGACTATAATGACCCTAACTTTGATGAATTAGAGGAAGATTTATACGATGGAAGGTAAGTTTGCTATCAAACCAAAGGTTCTAGACAAGGGTTTCGTAGAGTTGTTAGATTTCTGTGGTACAGACTTAACAGTAGTAAATTCTGCTCGTGTATCCTTTGGAAAGAGAAAAGAAACATATGAAACATCAGATGAAAAACTTGTTAGATACCTCGCTAAACATAAACACTTTTCCCCGTTTAGACATCTCATAGTCCAACTACACATAAAGGCGCCTGAGTTTGTTATGAGACAGGCGTATAAACACGTAGTTGGAATAGAAACTTCATCATCACATTCGACAAAAGACCATGCTTGGAATGAAATTAGTGGCCGTTATGTGCCAGTTGAGGAATTTTATCTTCCCGAAATCTGGCGCCAACAATCGCCAGACTCAAAGCAGGCGAGCGTGGGTGAAATCCCACTTCAAGAAGAAGCCCACGAAAGATACGAGAATGCGATAAAGCTAATCAAACACAACTATGAAGAGTTGTTAAAGCTCGGTGTCGCAAAAGAACAAGCAAGAATAATGTTGCCGTTGTCTCAGTATACAGAAGTTATCTGGACAGCATCATTTCAAGCCCTTATGAATTTTGTAGAGCTACGAGATAAGCCAGACTCTCAGTGGGAGATCAGAAAATATGCCAAGGCAGTCAAACATGTATTACATCAAATCTATCCTAAAACTTCTGAAATTTGGGAAGAAACCTTCTTCCAAAAATAAGCTACTATTTATTCCCCTTATTATTTTGCTCATTCCATTTTTTGCCTTTTTCCTTGTTTGCTCATCAAAAAGAGCAAATGAGGAAGGAGAGTGTTACATTGGTTGGTGCTGAAATAAAAATTGTTTTAGCATGTATTTTATGCTTGACAACCCCCATACTATTACTTATATTATTATCAACATTTAGAAATAAACCATTTAAATCATGTGGTGAATCTTGTGAGTGCTTTGACGAAAAAAGTGCTTGACAAAACTAAGATAGTTGTTTATATTATGTGAGTAAGTTATTAGAATACTTACAACAAACCCCATCATGCAGTTTCATTATGGCAAGGAGATAGAAAACTTATGCCGATTAGTTTAGATAAAATCAATTCCGCTCTTGATAGGTTGGATAACAAGGGTGGTGGCAATCAACAGAATGACGCTCTTGTTAAGTTGGATGAGGGAGAGCATCAGATTCGTATCGCTCCATACAAGCACGACTTGGATATGCCATTTCGTGAGTTGTGGTTTCACTTTAAGATTGGTGGTCGCACTTTCTTGTGTCCCAATAAGATGAAGGGTGAGCCTGACCCTATTTGTGATTTCGCCACTACTTGTTGGAATGAGTATACTAAGACTAACGATGAGTCTTATAAGGAGATGTTTAAGACAATGGCTCCCACACTTCGGGTCTATGTGCCTATTGTTGTGCGTGGTCAAGAAGACAAGGGTATACGTTGGTGGAGTATTTCACCCCGCACTACCTACAAGGAAGTGCTAAACCATGTCCGTAGTGGTTTGCGTCAGAATGTTGACATCACTGATGCTACTGAAGGTTTGGACTTGATGGTTACCGTTGAGCCAGGCTTCAATGGTTGGTTGATGCCTACTACCATTACTACTGCTCTCAAGCCCACTCCTTTGGCTGGCACAAAGGCTGAGATTGAGACCATCATTGATAGTGTTACTGAGGTTGAGACACTCTTTGAGTATAGCCCAGTTGAAGAGATGAAGATTGCTCTTGACAAACACATCAACCCCAACGCTGATGATTCAGATTCATCAGCAGGTGCTGCTCGTGATTTCACTTCCAATGACGAGAAGAAGGATACTGGTGGTGATGATAAGGTTAGTAAGAAGATTGATGATGCTCTTGACAATCTTCTTGGTGACAAGGCCATAGACTTTAAGTAATGGCCAGAAAGAAAATAAAAGCAACCAAGTCTTCTGTAGAAGAAGATTCGGTACTAAACGATATACTTGTAGATAGTCTTAACAAGAAGCTCGGTGATGTAGCCTATATTCTTGGTAAGGGTGATAGTCCACCAGAAGTAAAGGAGTGGTTATCAACAGGCTCTACAGTATTAGACACAATCATCTCTAATGATGAAAATGCCGATGGGGGCATTCCCGTTGGTCGCCTCACCGAAATATGTGGTGAGGCGGCCACTGGTAAATCCCTATTGTCATACATGATTCTAAAAGATTGTCAAGACAAAGGTGGTATTCCTGTATTGATTGATACAGAGAATGCTTGTAATGAAGACTTCCTAAACTTGCTTGGTTTGAAGTTTTATCCAGAAGGCTCCCTTGTATACATTCAAGTTGAGTCGGTAGAAAAAGTATTTTCCGCTATTGAAGAAATAGTCCGTAAGATTAGGGAAAACGATAAAGACAAACTGTGTTGTATTGTGTGGGATAGTGTGGCTGGCACTTCCACAGATGCAGAAATACAAAATGATTACGGTGAAGCTACCATTGGTATGCAAGCTCGTATGATTGGTCAAGGTCTTAGAAAACTCATACGTTTTGTTGGTCAACAAAGAGTTGCTCTTGTGTTTCTAAATCAAGTGAGACAAAAGATTGGTGTATTCTTTGGTGATGATACGGTAACGCCAGGCGGTAAGGCCATTCCTTTCTTTTCTTCTGTTCGTATGAAACTATACAGCGGCGGTAAGGTAAAAGCTGGTAAGGATGTTATTGGTGTCGGTATCAAACCAAAACTTATCAAGAATAGAATGGGCCCACCTCATCGTGAAGCCGAGTTGAAGATGTATTTCACAAAAGGTTTGATAGATGAAGAGAGTTGGTTAGACATACTTCTGAAGTCTGGTCATGCTGAAAAGATTAGTGCTCAAAAATCATCTATTACCAATAAGGATACGGGAGAAGTATACGAGTTTCAGAATCGTAAGTTTGTTGATTGGATACGTAAAACAGAAAACAAAGAGGCCCACACCTATTGTAAGGCTCTTGTAAGGTCTGCTCTTATCATAGAACAAGACCCCGATAAGAGAGAAGAAGAAATAACCACTGAAGAATTGCAGGGAGAAGAAGAACTATAATGGTCGCAAAACTTACACCAGAAGATAGACAGAATGTAAACGAAGAAGAAGAAAAAACTTCTAATGGTGTGGAATTGATTATTCTTACTCTATGTCTATCAATTCTTGTAGGTTTTGGTTGTTTGATTGCTGGCATTTCATGGATATTTGCTTATCTATGGAATGTCGGCATCGCGCCTCTTGGATTACCAACCATTGTTTGGTGGCAATGGACAATCTTCTGGTTCTTCATAGTAACCATCAAAAATATCTTCAAAAAAGAATCCTAAAGATGAATCTAAATTTTTTTGATTGATAGTCATTTTTCTAAAATTTTCTAGTCTATATTTATTCTACCAAAAGGTTAAAATGAATAGTGCAGTGCAGGAAGTTACGAGTAATAAATGGTTCCGTATTGCTCGTAATGAATGTTTGAAAAGTATGCATCACACTAGGTTTGGCACAGTTTTGATTCTAAAAAATGGTAAGATTTTTGTAGGGTGTAATAAAGATAAAAGTCACCCTATGCTTAGAAAACATTATGACTTTTTTGCACACAGTATCCATGCTGAGTTAGATGTTCTTCTAAAGGTAAACCCCTACCGATACGAAGACAATCTGCAAGGGTCAACAATGTATGTTTACCGAGAAGATAAAAACGGTTTACTCAAACCTGCACACCCATGCAAGTCTTGTTATAAGATAATGAAAGACTATGGTGTTAAAAAGTGTTACTACACTACATCTAAAGGTTTTAACTTTACCCTATTATAAGGAGCAACAAGTGTCCGATAAGCCTGTATTGTTGATTGATTTACTCAATCTTTATTGCCGTTGTTTTTCATCAATACCATTGACCAATGATAATGGAGAGCACGTAGGTGGTTTTTATGGAAGTCTAAATGCACTTCAAAGTTATATCAACAAGTTTTCACCAAGTGAGTGTATAATCGCTTGGGAGGGTGCTGGCTCCTCTCAGAAACGAAGAAAGAAGTTAGAGGATTACAAACGAGGTCGTAAGATGGTGGGGATGAGAAGGGGGTTTGAGACCTCAGATGAGAGTGAGAAGGAAGCCTTCGCTCGTCAACTTGAAGCGTTGAAAGAGGCTATGGAGTTTTTACCTTTGAAACAAGTAGCTGTAAAGTATTTGGAAGCTGATGATGTTATTGCCTATATGTGTAAGAATACTATCAAAGACCGTAAGAAGGTCATTGTCAGCACTGATAGAGACTATCTACAACTAGTAGATGAGAATACTAGTGTATTCAGACCAGTAAAAACAAAGACCAACAAACAAGGTGAGTTTATTGACTTGGAGTGGATGCATCAAAAAGAAAACATTCACCCACCAAACTATGCCTTACTCAAGGCTGTTGTTGGCGACAAGAGTGATAACATACAAGGTGTAAAAGGTATCGGTGAGAAAACAGCTCGTAATCAAATACATCTCCTGTGGGATAATGAAAAAAGTTATGATGCAGGTGACTTTATAGATTGGGCTAAAGGTCGTAGTGAAAAGAAGTATCAAAAGTATGTTGAGAATGAAGAGTTGATTAAACTGAATTATAGTATTGTACAATTACAAGAGCTAGACATTTCTCTTGCCGCTATTGATACTATAAATAAAACTTACGATAAAGATGCGCCTAAGTTTAATTCTTACAAGTTTCGTATTAACCTACTAAACGAAAATGTGAGTCCGTCAAACTTAGATAATTGGGTCGCATCGTTTTCCATCTTGAAAAACTAAGGAGATATTTAGGTGTCTAATAATACTGATACATTTGAGTCTTTTGGAATTGGTTTTCAAAACTGTGTATTGCAAGGTCTTATCACTGACCGTGTTTTCTTTGAGAAGTCATTTGAAACATTGAAAGATGAATACTTCACCAGTGACGCTCACAAAACACTTTGGACAGAGATAAGAAAGTTATTCAACAAGTATAATACTCCACCATCATACGAAACAGTAAAGGTGGAAATATCAACAATGCCTGATGGAGCATTGAAGGAAGACACTATTGAAGTATTGCTTGACATTCAGACGAGAGTCAATCGTCAAGAGATAGAATACGCTAAGGACAAGTCAATAGAGTTTTGTAAAAACATGAGTATGAAACAGGCTATCCTAAAGTCTGTTGACCTTCTCAAGGAAGGTCGTTATGAAGAAATACAAAGCACCATTGAGAATAGCTTGAAGATAAACACCGAGCAAGACTTGGGTCAAGACTTTTTTGATAGCTTTGAATCACGTAGACAAATTCACACAAGACAAACTATACCTACTGGTTTTCCATTGTTAGACCAAGAAAGTATCTTAGATGGTGGATTAGCTGCTGGTGAGCTGGGTGTTGTTATGGCTCCAACTGGCGGCGGTAAGAGTTTTATGTTGGTCAACTTTGGTTATGGTGCTTTGGCTGCAGGTAAGAATGTTGTCCACTACACTTTTGAGCTTTCTGAGTCACACGTAGGTAATCGTTATGATAGTCGTATTACTGGTATTCCAACTAAGGAGTTGATAACAAGACAAACAGAGGCCCAAAACCTTATGCAACGATTCACTGGTGGTAAGTTGTTTATCAAAGAGTATCCACCAAAAGTTGCTACAATCAACACAATCAAGTTTCATATTGGTCGTTTGATTTCTAATGACATTGAGCCAGACCTTATCATCATTGACTATGGTGATTTGATGAAGTCACGTAGAGGATACGAGCAAAAGAGGTTTGAGTTAGAAAGTATCTTTGAAGACCTTAGAGCCCTGTCTATGGAAATCAAGAAACCTATTTGGACAGCAACACAAAGTAATCGTGAAGGTTTCAATGATGATGTTATTACCATTGATAAGGTCGGTGAGGCTATCAACAAGGCCCATGTAGTTGATTTCTTTGGGACATTTTCACAACGTAAGTTTCACATTGGTAAGAATCGTATGGGACAAGCTGGTATCAACTTCAACATAGAGATGAAGCCAGATAGAAGTTTTATTGACCTAAATGATAATTTGCCAACAGGTTTTACCACAACTGATAAGTTAGCCAATCTTCTAAATGGTGGTAATGAAAACAAGATAGGCTCTCTTTATAGGACACACAAGGATGGAGTAAATGGATAGGTTTACAATTACTAGAACTCATAGATGGGGTAATGCAGACATAAATATTAGAAATGTTTATTCAACATCAAGGTCAAAAGCCAAGAGAGATGATGTGATTAGGATGGCAAATCAAATGATAGAGAGAGAAAGACTTCACACTAATGAAGAGGTGGAGTATGAGGTGTTGTTAGCCTACGACAATGGCAATACAGAGTTTATACATCGTGTTGAAAAGATTGGAGCTAAAAGCACATAATGCCTACTTATGATTTTGTTTGTGATAAGTGTGAAGAAACATTTGAAGTAAGTATCTCTATCAAGGACTACGACAGATACAAGAAACAAAATTGTCCTAAGTGTAATAAGTCGGACAATGTAAGAAGAAACTACACACCGCCTGGCATCAAGTTTGGTGCAGGTTTTTTCAAGGATGGTTATCAATCAGCTAAAAATATACAACAATCAACAGACGGAGACTAACATTGGACACAACTCAACAAATACTATCTGAGATAACAGTGCACATGAAGTATGCTCGTTATCTTCCAGAAAAACAAAGAAGGGAAACGTGGGAAGAACTTATCACTCGCAATAAGGAAATGCACATAAGTAATTTTCCTAAACTCAAGTCAAACATTGAAAAAGCTTATGAGTTTGTATATAATAAACAGGTCTTACCGTCTATGAGGTCTTTGCAGTTTGCTGGTCCAGCTATCTCTCAGACTCCTACAAGAATCTATAATTGTGCTTATTTGCCAGTTGATGACTATAGAGCCTTCAGTGAAATAATGTTTCTTTTGTTGGGTGGCACAGGTGTCGGTTATTCTGTCCAAAAACACCATGTAGAAAAACTACCATCTATTACTATTCCTACGAAGAAACGGAGATACTTAGTCGGTGATAGTATTGAAGGTTGGGCCGATTGTATAAAGATGTTGATGAAGGCTTACTTTCTTGGAAAGCCTGACCCCGATTTTGATTTTAGTGGAATTAGACCAAAAGGTGCCCTACTAGTAACAAGTGGAGGCAAGGCGCCAGGACCAGAGCCTCTCAGAGATTGTGTCCATAACATTCGTAGAATTTTTAACAGAAAGCAAAACGGTGACCAACTTACTACACTAGAAGTACATGACATTGTTTGTTGGATTGCTGATGCCGTATTGTCTGGTGGTATTCGTAGAAGTGCCACTATCAGTTTATTCTCTCTTGATGATAAAGAGATGCTACAATGTAAGTTTGGTAATTGGTGGGAAACAGAGCCACAAAGAGCAAGAGCAAACAACTCTGCTGTTGTTGTAAGACATAGAGTAAAGGAAAGTGACTTCTTTGACATTTGGGAAAAGGTAAAAGCCAGTGGTGCTGGAGAGCCAGGCATTTATTTTACTAATGACCAAGATTGGGGAACTAACCCTTGTGCTGAGATTGCCCTACGACCTTTTCAGTTCTGTAACCTTTGTGAGATAAATGTAAGTGATGTAGAAACACAAGAAGAGTTGAATAACAGAGTTTCTGCTGCTGCCTTGATAGGCACACTACAGGCCGCTTATACAAACTTTCATTACCTAAGAGATGTGTGGCGTAGGACAACAGAAAAAGATGCGCTACTTGGTTTGGGTATGACAGGTATTGGTAGTGGTAAGGTACAGAAACTAGACTTGGAAGAAGCTGCTAAACTTGCTGTTGATACAAATAAGTATTATGCTAATGAGTTGGGTGTCAACCCTGCTGCCAGAGTAACTACGGTTAAACCTAGTGGGACAACATCTTGTGTGTTAGGTACCTCAAGTGGTGTCCATGCT